>Ga0302303_10000828_pt1 | contig 22579 bp, 20 predicted proteins | sample III_Palsa_E2_1_FD_194542 | JGI IMG/M metagenome (GOLD analysis project Ga0302303, IMG submission 194542) | Peat permafrost microbial communities from Stordalen Mire near Abisko, Sweden - III_Palsa_E2_1 | ecosystem: Environmental > Terrestrial > Soil > Palsa > Peat permafrost | place: Sweden...
TGTCTCGAAAGCGTGGTTCGTACCCACGCATTCCATGGAACTGCTGGAAGGCGCGGCGTTGAAAGAGGCCATAAGGCGGGGCATCTTTGAGAGCCGCGACCCGCTATTGCTCACTATGGATGTGCTTATCCAATATATGGTTACGCTGGCCGTATCGGATGGTTTCAGGGCAAATGAATTGTTTGCTGAGGTAAAAACCACCTTCGCCTTTGCCGATCTCACCCGTAATGAATTTAACCAGCTGCTGGATTTTATTACCACCGGCGGCAAAACGCTGGCGCAGTACGATGAATTTTTAAAGGTAGAAGTAGAAAATGGCCTGTTCAAAGTAAATAGCCGCCGGGTGGCCATGCGGCACCGGCTGAGCATCGGCACCATTACCAGCGACCTGAGCCTGCGCGTTCGCTGGCTAAACGGCGGGAATTTAGGCAGCATTGAAGAATATTTTATCTCCAAACTGCGCCCCGGCAGCGTATTCCGTTTCGCCGGGCATAGCCTGGAATTGGTGCAGATAAAGGACATGACGGTTTTTGTAAAAAAAGCCCGTACCAACAAAGGCATTATCCCCAGTTGGATGGGCGGGCGAATGCCGCTATCATCTCAGTTATCGGCCATGTTCCGCGAAAAGCTGGATGAGGTGGCACACGGCAAAGCAGTGGATGAGGAAGTGGTAGCCCTGCAACCGCTTTTCGAACTACAAAAACGCCTCTCGCACTTGCCACAAAGCCATGAGTTTTTAATCGAATCGTTCAAATCCACCGAAGGCCACCACCTTATTTTTTACCCCTTCGAGGGTCGTTTAGTGCATGAGGGTATGGCATCGCTGCTGGCCTATCGCATCAGCAAAATAAAAAGCGCCAGTTTCTCCATCGCCATGAACGATTACGGTTTTGAGTTATTGGCAGATGAAGACATCCCCATTCAGCAAGCGTTGGAAGACACGTCATTTTTCTCGCTCGATAACCTGCTCGATGATATTTTGCACAGCCTCAATGCCAACGAAATGGCGCGCCGCCGCTTCAGGGATATCGCCCACATTGGCGGGTTGGTTTTTACCGGCTATCCCGGCCAGGAAGTGCGCAGTAAACATTTGCAGACATCTACCTCACTATTGTTTGATGTATTCAACGAATACGAGCCGGATAACCTGCTGGTACGCCAAGCCTATAACGAAGCATTGCAATTTCAGCTCGAGGAGTTCCGCCTGCGCATGGCCTTGCAGCGCATTCAAACACAAAGTATCATCTTAAAAACCATTCAACGGCCCACGCCTTTTGCCTTCCCCATTATGGTAGATAGCCTTGGCCGCGAGCGCCTCACCACCGAAACCATAGAAGAACGCATCGCCAAAATGGCCCGTAACTACGGCGCCGAAGGTGTAAAAGAACCCCAAAGCAAGCGCACCCGCAAACCCGGAATTGTGAAGAAAAAAGGCTTTTAAAGCCGCAATTTGTTAATAACGATTTTTATAATTCGGTATATTTACATAACTAAACTAATGCCCCATTGTCATTCTTCGCTATCGCTCAGAATGACAGAGATAGTTTAATAATTGAATAATAAAACTTTTTACTAATAATATTAGTAATTATAAAAAATAGTTTTTATATTTGTTAGAGATTAATAAAACAATGAGCAACGCAAGCGTAGAAAAATTAAAAGCATTACAGCTTACTTTAGATAAGCTGGAAAAGTCATACGGTAAAGGCACCATTATGAAACTGGGCGATAGCGCCATAGAGCCTATCGAAGTTATTTCAACCGGCTCTATCGGTTTGGATATTGCCCTGGGTGTTGGCGGTTTGCCAAAAGGCCGGGTAATTGAAATATACGGCCCCGAGTCGTCCGGTAAAACAACCCTGGCCATACACGCCATTGCCGAATCGCAAAAAAAGGGTGGCATTGCCGCGTTTATTGATGCCGAGCACGCGTTCGACCGCTTTTATGCCAAAAAATTGGGCGTGGATGTAGAGAACCTTTTGATATCCCAACCCGATAACGGTGAGCAGGCCTTGGAAATTGCCGATAACCTGATCCGCTCAGGCGCTATAGATATTTTGGTGATCGACTCAGTTGCCGCCTTAGTACCTAAAAGCGAAATTGAAGGCGAAATGGGCGATTCAAAAATGGGATTACATGCCCGTTTAATGTCGCAAGCCTTGCGTAAGTTAACCGGTACCATCAGCAAAACAGGCTGCTGCTGCATATTTATCAACCAATTGCGCGAGAAAATCGGCGTAATGTTTGGTAACCCCGAAACCACCACCGGTGGTAACGCCCTTAAATTTTACGCTTCGGTACGTTTGGATGTGCGCCGCATATCGCAGATAAAAGATACCGATGAAGTATCGGGTAACCGCGTAAAAGTAAAAATTGTAAAAAACAAAGTTGCGCCGCCATTCCGCATAGCCGAATTTGATATCATGTTTGGCGAAGGAATTTCCAAAGCCGGCGAAATTATTGATTTGGGTGTTGAGCACAACATCATCAAAAAAGCAGGCTCATGGTTCAGCTACGGCGAAACCCGCCTTGGCCAGGGCCGCGACGCCGTTAAACAGCTCATCCTCGATAACCCCGAACTAATGGACGAACTGGAAACCAAAATAAAAGACCTGGTAACCGGCGAACATTTAGAAGAAGTTTAGTTGGTGATTGCACTGATTTTTGATTGGTGATTTCACAGATTTAAAAAAGCCTTTCCAGTATTGGAAAGGCTTTTTATTAATTTATAATTTTAAAATTCTTTAACCGGATACCCGCGTCTTCTATATCAACTTCGTTTCCTGAGATAGCTTGTTTTAATTGAATTAACAATGGTTCGTTTGAGAGCCAAAAATCCTGCGGAATTGTTAAAACGTTCTTCAATAAATCTCCAGGGTAGTAATCTCCTTCGGCAAGGATATTTATTTTCAATTGATCAATTGCTAAAGGGACAAGATAATTCAACCCAAACCCCTGGCCTATCATGATTCTTAAATCCTCGATTGAAAAGTCACCAACCGGTATCTTTGATAGTTGGGTACAGCGCTTAACCAGGTAAGAATCGTAGTCGACATTTCCCCAACTTTTCTTTTCTAAGTTTTCAAGCGACTTGTATTGCCATCCGTTTTCCAATTTCATAAGTGCCGGCTTAAATCATTACATTTCTACTATTTACAATCCCCGTATAAAAGTAATAATCAATATAAAAAAATATTGCTAATTTTAACAATATGATACAAATTCAGGAAATATTAGAGATGAGCGTTGCCGAACGCATTTTGATGATTGAGAAAATTTGGGATAGTATCGATCATGATAATATTGAAATATCTGCTAATCATGAACAAGAGTTAGAAAATAGATTAAAGCGATATAACAACGGCGAAACAGCCTTTGTTAGTTGGGACGAAATAAAGGCAGAGCTGAACTCAGGTAAACAATAATGTATCAATTATTAATATCTGATGAATCGAGGCTTGATATATTAGATGCATTTTCATGGTATGAAAGCCGCAGGCAAGGGCTTGGAAAAGATTTTGAACTTTGCTTGGAAGCCGGTTTAAACCAAATAACACGTGACCCATCATTATTCCAAAAACGATATAAAAATCTACGTATTTATTTTATAGATAGGTTTCCTTACGGGATCCATTATTTAATTGAAGAAAATACAGTTAAAATATTTGGCGTATTTCATATGAGCCGGAACCCAAAAAGCTGGATAATCAGGCAGAAATCATCAAAATAATATACCAACTCAGCAAAGTAATCTTTAACGTTCAAACGACAGATTTCTATCGAAGATTGCTTCGTACCTCGCAAGGACGCTTGGGTAGAGATGAGGCAGCGAATAAACATTCGCCCTACAAAATCATCCCCGACGAAGTATAAAACTCACTCCCCAGGTTAAACATTTTTTTATACCACATATAAGCAAACACACCTACCACCAGCACAATCATCACAATAAGCCCAATTTTGCCTTTGCGTTTATCCTGCCTAACCAGCCACACTAAAAACGCAATCAGCGGGATTACAAAAACCGTATAAAAAATTATTGATGCACCGTTCATAGCAATTATTGATTTATTGAATTATTGATTTGTTGAATTGAGTCACCCATCAATAATATTTACAAAGATAAATTTAAATCAGCAATGACCATTCAGTAAATCAATAATTCAATAAATCAGTCATTATAAAGGCATCCTCGCCAGCGGCGCAATATCCTGGCCTACAAACTCTCCTTTTAAATATTTGTGGTAGCCGGCAATGGCAATCATGGCGGCATTGTCCGTGCAATACTCCATTTTGGGGATAAAGCAGTTCCAGCCATATTTTTCGCCCATGGTCAGCAAACCTTCGCGCAGACCGGTATTGGAAGACACACCCCCTGCAAGCGCAATATCTTTAATGCCATATTCATCGGCTGCTTTTTTTAGCTTATTCAGTAAAATGGTGGCTATCCGGTATTCTACCGAAGCGCAAATATCCGCCAGGTGTTCATGTATAAAATCAGGATTTTGTTTTACGTTGTTTTGGATGAAATAGAGTATGGATGTCTTTAAGCCGCTAAAACTAAAATCCAGTCCCGGTATTTGTGGTTCAGGAAATTTATAAGCATCGCGGTTACCCAAACGGGCGTATTTATCAATCAGCGGGCCGCCCGGATAAGGCAAGCCCAGTATTTTGCTGGTTTTATCCATTGCCTCGCCGGCAGCATCATCGGTGGTTTGGCCAATTACCTGCATATCAAAATAATCCTTCACCAAAACTATCTGCGTATGTCCGCCCGAAACGGTAAGGCACAAAAACGGGAACGAAGGTTTATTATCGCCAATAAAATGTGCCAGCACATGCGCCTGCATGTGGTTTACCTCAATCAGCGGCAGGTTTTGCGCCAGCGCAAAAGCCTTGGCAAATGATACGCCAACCAGCAACGAGCCCAAAAGACCAGGCCCGCGCGTAAAAGCAACTGCATTAACATCATTTTTGCTTACTTTTGCACGCAATAGTGCTTGTTGAACTGCAGGAACGATATTTTGTTGATGGACCCGCGAGGCCAGTTCGGGAACAACACCTCCGTAAGCCTGGTGTATGGTTTGGTTGGCAATAACATTGCTCAAAATCACACCATCGGCACACACGGCGGCCGAGGTATCATCACAGGAAGATTCGATGGCAAGTATTACAGGCACGTTGTTTTTGATTTTTGATTTAGTGAGTTATTGATTTATTGATTTTTATTGAAATGTTAATTTATAAACTGTTAAACCATCTGGCATTAATAGCGTTAAACCATTCAATAAATCAATAAATCAGTCATTCAATAATTAATTCGCCAAAGTTATTAAAAAAGTACTCAAAATAGCGTTAGGTATAGTGCTGGTCATCTTTTTGATGCTGAGCGTACTTTTGTTGGTATTTCAATATAAGCCGGTTCAAACCTGGGCGGCAAAAAAGGCAGCAGCTTATCTATCCAAAAAGCTGCATACCAAAATTGGTATCAAAAGTATCTATTTAAAACCTTTTACATCGGTGGTGATTGAGGATTTTTATGTGCTCGATCAGCAAAAAGATACCATCATCAATACACCCAAACTAACCGTAGGTATCAGTGGGTTCACACTCGTTAGCAGCATCAGGAACCGCACAATTGATTTAAGCCTGGTACAGTTGGATAGCACTTCGGTGTATTTAAAAACGCTGAAAGACAGCAGTTCGAATGTTGATTTTATCATCAAATATTTCAGCTCGCCCGATACTTCAAAAACCCCGTCAAAACCCTGGAAGGTTGATTTTGATAAGGTAGCCCTTAACAATGTACATTTTCGCTACAAAAACTATCTGGTTGATACCCTGGTTAGGGGCGTAAATTTTAACGATGCGGATGTTACCGGGTTAAGTACAGTAATTTATAACATGGATGTGATGAACCACCTGTTTAAAGGCAATGTGCACAACCTTACCCTGCACGAAAAAAGCGGTTTTATCGTCAATAACCTTACCACCAATGTAACGGTAGATACCAACCAGATAATTGCCACGCATTTGCTGTTGATAACACCGCACTCCAATATCAAAAATTATTTCAGGATGAAATTTAAGTCCTTTAGTGATTTTGAGGATATTGAGGATAAGGTATACATGGAGGGCAATTTTATAGCATCGCAAGTATCATCATCTGATATATCCTACTTCACTACCGGGCTGGATAAGGTGAAGTTTGATTTGGGTGTTGATGGCCGCATAAAGGGCCTGGTAAATAACCTGAGCGCCAAAAACCTGCTGGTAACCGGCGGTCAGGCAACCTACATCCGGGGCGATTTCCATTTAATGGGCCTGCCTCATTGGGACAATACCTTCCTGGAACTGAAGTTTGACCAGATTGCCACCAATAAAAAAGACCTCGACTTTTTGTACAGTAATTTTACCGGTTCGCGCAACGCTAAAGTGCCCGATATTATAGGCAAGTTTGGCAATGTGAACTTTACCGGCAGGTTTACCGGCCTGCAAAATGATTTTGTAGCCTTTGGCACTTTTAAAACCAAGCTGGGCCGCTTTGATACTGATATTAACCTTAAAATTAATAAAGCCGGCATACCTGCCTATAGCGGTAAGTTAAGCACATCCAATTTTGATTTAGGTAATTTGCTGGATGTTGATGGCCTTGGCCGTACCACCTTTGCCGCCAACATAAATGGCAGCGGCGATGCCCTCAAAAACCTGAACGAAATTGTTAATGCCAAAATAAATTACCTTAATTATAATGGCTACAACTATAACAACCTGGCCATAAACGGCAGCTTTATAAAAAAACAGGCTAATGGTAAAATCAGCATAAATGATAAAAACCTTAAGCTCGATTTAAATGGCAGTGTAAATTTAAACCCAACACTACCGGTTTATAACATTACCGCAAACATTGCCGATGCCCGCCTGCATACCTTAAAACTGATAAAGGACACTATTACACTAAGTACTAAGCTGCAAACCAATTTCAGCGGCAACAGCCTGGCCAATTTGCAGGGGCACATTACCCTGTCGCCCATACGGGTTATCGATCCGCGCAATAATTATATGCTCGATTCATTGTACCTGGCATCCAGCGGGCATGGTAATGATAAATTGATTTCGCTAAAATCCGATGCGGCTGATGGCAGCATAAAAGGCCTTTTCGACCTGGCTACCCTGCCGGCTTATTTCAAAACACTGGCAAAAAGATATGTCCCATCGTTAAATACCAACATCGCCGAGCCAAAGCCACAGAATTTTACATTTAACCTGGTACTTAAAGATATAAACCCCTTTGCTGCCATTTTTGTGCCCCTGCTTAAAATACCCGACCAGGGTAATATTAGCGGGCAGTTTAATTCGGAAACCAAAACGGCAGCGCTTAATGGTTACATTAAAACCATAAAATACGGCAAAACTGTTTTTCACGATTTAATTATAGACGGAAGCACCAATAATGATGATTTAGGGGTTAATATCTCGCTAAGCCAGGTAAACTTTACCGACAGCCTGTTTATAAAAAATATAGATATATCCAACGTACTGCGCCGCGACAGCCTTAATTTTAACGTTAAACTGGCCGATAAAGATGCCACAAACCAACTGGATTTGTATGGCCTGGTACAGTTTGGGCGCGATACCTCGGTTAGGTTAAAGCTACTGCCTTCGGATGTAATTATTGAGCGGGAGGACTGGCGACTGGCAAATAATGTGCAGATAAGGTTTTTGGATGGCAAAACACAGGTATCAAACTTCCAGCTTACTAACGGGCGTCAAAAAGTAAAGGTTGACGGCCTTATTTCCGACGACCCGGCAGACCAGCTAAAACTTACGTTTGAGAAATTTGGAATGGAAAATTTTAACCAGCTTACCAGGTTATCAGGGGTATTGTTAACGGGCGCGCTTAATGGCAATGTAGTGCTTTCGGGCATAACAAAAACTCCGGGCGCCGATGCCCATTTGGCTATCGACTCACTAACCATGAACAAAACTTTGGTAGGCGATGTAACCATTGCCTCGGCATTGGATAACGAGCGAAACGAAGCCAACGTAAAACTAAGCATCAATAACCACGGGGTTGAGACTATGAACATTGCGGGTGCCTACTCGCTGGCGCAGGATGCCGGGGATAACGCCCTGAATTTTGATGTAAAAATGGACCACGTGGAAACGGTAATTTTTGAGCCTTTTATTAACCAGATAGTTACCTATCCCAAGGGAACCATATCCAGCAACCTTAAACTAAGCGGGCCGGTAAATAAGCCGAAATTAAACGGCGATATAACACTTGATAACACCGGCGTAACCGTTAATTACCTTAAAACAGCCTATACTGTTAGCGATAAGCTAACCGTAACCAACAGCGTGGTTAAAATTGATAAAATGATAATGAAGGATAGCCGCGGCGGTACAGGCATAGTTACCGGCACGGTAGACCTTAATAACCTTGCCGACCCGGATATTGAGGCGACGCTTACCGCTAAAAACCTGATGGCGCTAAATACAAAATTTAAAGACAACCATATTTACTACGGCATAGCTTATGGCACGGGCGACTTTGGCTTCCACGGTCCGATTAATAACATGACTATTGATATTAAAGCCCGTACCGAAGCTGGTACCGTATTCAATATTCCTCTAAATACATCATCAACCGCCGGCGATTATGATTTTATACGCTTTGTAAGCCATAAGGATACCACTAAACAGGTGATACCCCGCTCGTTTGGCGGCGTAACGCTGAACATGGATTTAACCGTTGATGAAAAAACAATTGTAAAAATCACTACCGATTACGGCCAGTTGGAAGGCAGCGGTACTACCAATAACCTCAAGCTAAACATAACCAGCCTTGGCGATTTTGAAATGTTTGGCGATTTCCTGATTACCAGCGGCAAGTTTGAGTTTACCGCTAAAAACTTCATCAGCAAAAACTTTGTAGTTAACCAGGGCGGTACCATCAGGTGGACAGGCAACCCTGCAAACGCCGAAATTAACCTGAATGCCATTTACGAGGTGCGCACCGATATCGCCAACTTGTACACTGCGGCCGGTTTGCAATCGCCTAAAGGAAGTGAGCAGGTATTGGTGCAGGCGGAACTGATTATCACCAAATCGCTTTTACAGCCAAGTATCGATTTCGACTTTAACTTCCCTACAGACCCATCTATTAAGGATGATTTGGGTACTTACCTTACCGATTATAACAACCGTAGCCAGCAGGCATTAAGTATTATTGTGAGGCGAAATTTTGCGCCGGGTACAGGCAGTAACTTAACCAACCAGGTAGTAGGCACTGCCGGCGATGCAATAAGCGAATTTGCATTTAACAAGCTAAATACCTTTATCTCGCAATCAAACATCAAAAACTTCGATTTAAACTTACGCTCGTTTAACGATGCCAGCGCAACCTTTAAATTGTTGAATGAAAGATTGGTGCTTAACGGAAGCTTATTTAACAATACCGCCAGCAGCGATTTATTTAATACCTCATCAACCAACCTGTTAAACTCAAACTTTAGTAACCTTACCAAGGATTTTGAGGCGCAATACCTCATCCGTAAAGATGGCAACCTTACCGCCAGGTACTCCTACCGCGTATTAAACAGCACCACGCTGAATACCATTGACCAGTTGAGCGTGCAATATGTAAACGGTGTGGGTTTGGTGTATCAAAAGGATTTTGATACCCTGCCCGAGTTTTTCAGAAACTTCTTCGGTAAAAAGAAAAGCAAAAAAATGCCTGCCGATACAACTAATACCGACCCGACGCTGCCTTCAGAAAAATCAGACGGGGACGATCAATGATCGCGTAAGATGGCGTGGTCCATTTTATCCCTTTTGGTGCGCAGGTAAACCTCGTTATGCGGGTTAGGTGCAATCTCGATAGGCACATTTTCTACCACTTCAAGCCCGTAACCAATTAGCCCGGCACGTTTTTTAGGGTTATTGCTCATTAAACGCATTTTTGATACGCCAAGGCTGCGCAGTATTTGCGCGCCAACGCCGTAATCGCGCTCATCCATTCTAAAGCCTAATTTTATGTTGGCATCAACGGTATCAAAACCGTTTTCCTGCAGGTGGTAAGCCTTAAGTTTATTCACCAGGCCAATGCCGCGGCCTTCCTGGTTCATATAAACAACTACGCCTTTGCCTTCCCTGTTAATCATTTCCATTGCCTTGTGCAGTTGCGGGCCACAATCACACCGGCACGAGCCAAATATATCCCCTGTAACGCACGAACTATGTACGCGCACTAATATGGGTTCACCGGGCTGCCAGGTGCCTTTAACAAGGGCTATATGGTTTTCGCCGGTATTAACCTGGGTGTAGGCAATCATATCAAAATCGCCCCACTCGGTAGGCAATTTTACCGATACCTCCTTGGTTACCAAACTTTCGGTATCCAAACGGTAAGCAATCAGGTCTTTTATCGATACAATCTTCAAATCAAACTCTTTTGCCATTACCAGCAAATCCGGAAGGCGGGCCATTTCGCCGTCCTCCTTCATTATTTCGCAAATAACGCCGGCGGGCTCAAAGCCTGCCAGCACGGCAAGGTCAATAGCAGCCTCGGTATGGCCTGTACGGCGCAATACGCCGCCATCTTTGGCAATAAGCGGGAATATATGCCCGGGCCTGCCCAAATCATCTGGTGTTATGGCGGGGTCAATTAAAGCAAGCACAGTTTTTGAACGGTCGGACGCGGAGATGCCTGTTGTACAACCGTTATTCAGCAAATCAACCGAAACCGTAAAATTGGTTTCGTGCGAAGTAGTATTATGGCTAACCATAGGCTCCAACTCCAACTCGCGGGCACGCTGTTTGCTAATAGGCGCGCAAACTAAACCACGACCGTATTTCACCATAAAATTTATGGTTTCGGGGGTGGCATTACGTGCGGCGGTCAAAAAATCGCCCTCGTTTTCGCGGTCTTCATCGTCAACAACTATAATGGTTTTGCCTGCCTTTATGGCTTCTATGGCTTCTGGTATGGTATTTAACATTTTTAATTTTTGATGGCAAGGCTTAATCAATTATTCCCCGCCCTATTTCCTTAATTACAAATTTAAGCCATAAATAAAATAAACAGGTCGTTGCTTTGTAAAATCATATACGGATGGTTTAAGGGCCAAGTTGCTTACCCATAGCAATAATTACGCCTCTTTGCGGCGCAGCAATTTGTTAAAAAAGCGTTTGTACAATTCCATATCAAACAAAGCCGAATCTGTTGCTGCCTTATACGAAAGAAATATCCCGATAGGCGTTAAGATAAATATAGCCACCCACATGCCCATTATTGGCGATACGTTGCCATCTTTTACCGATTTTTCGCCTATGGTTTCAATGATATAATAAATGAGGAAAAACGCCACCGACACCACCACCGGCAAGCCCAGGCCGCCCTTACGGATAATAGCCCCCAGCGGTGCGCCTATTAAAAACAGCACCAGGCAGGCTACCGATAGGGTATATTTCTTTTGATATTCCACCTGCGATTTGCGGATGTCCTGCTCATTGGCTTGTATTTGCTGCGCCTGGTTATTTATCATGCTTTGTATCGAGCGCACCTCGCTCGAGCCGTTTGATATCGCCGTTAGCTGCTGCGACACCGAAAACCCGGTTTTATCAACCTTGGGCAGCGGGGCTATCTTTTTTATTGATGCCGATTTTTTGGGGATGCTAAAATACCGCACATACATTGATAGTAACCTAAAGCTGGTTTGCTCGGCGCTGTCTATATGGTGCTGGGTGGTTTTTTTAAAATCGTTTAACTGCCTTATATCCTCCATCTGGAACGAGTTTTTAAACTCTTCCTGGGGTGTTCGGGTCATTGTAAAGCCCGAAAGGTCAAACTTTTGCTCGGTTGATTTAAAGCGGAAACGGGTAAACCTTTCGCGTGAGTTGTAATTGCTTTGGCCGGCGGTTTCAAAATATCTAACACCATCGCTCAGCTTCAATACCAAAAAGCGGTCGCCTTTGGTACGGTACATCTTGCCCGATTTGGCAAAGGTAACCGTGTTATTGGCCTGGTTTTCATCCTTCTCATAAATTATTATGCCGTACAGCGTTTGGCCATCGGCATCCTTCCCTTCTACCCTGATGGTGTAGCCGGGGAAACTATTGCTGAAAACGCCTTCGGGCAATAAAGCAGCCGACCGTTGCTGGCGCACATCATACAGCAGCGAAAAATATTTAAGGTTGGCTACCGGCAGCATATAATCCGAGAAAAAGAATGCCGCCACGCTTAATATGCTCACCACAATAATCATGGGGTACATGGCACGCGTTAACGATATACCTGCCGATTTTATAGCCACCAACTCATAATTTTCGCCCAGGCTGCCGTAGGTCATTATGGTGGAGAGCAGTATGGACAGCGGCAGTGCCATAGCCACGTTAGTGGCGGATGAGTACATCATCAGCTCGAGGATAATATACCAGGCAAAGCCCTTGCCTATCATATCGTCGATGTATTTAAATAAAAATAACATCAGCAACACAAACATCACGATGAAAAACGTGACGATAAATGGCCGTATGAATGATTTAAGTAATAAAAGATGAATTTTTTTCATCAGGGATAGCTGCGTGTAATTGTTGTTGATAAACCCGCCTGCGCAAAATATAGGCAGCGTGGTTTAAAAACGTAAAATTAAGCAAAATTGTATGGTATCAGGCACCCAGTACGCTAATGAGGTATTCAATCTGGTTATCCCATATCAGTTTACGCTCGTCAATAGCGTCTTCGGTGGCAAAATCGGTAATGCTAAGGGCAACATCGTTGGTTAGCTCGTCCTGCAATACTTCCATCTCAAAATAGTATTGCTGGTCGTCATCCACCCAGCGAAATTTTACCAGCTTATTCTCTTTAAGCATCAGCAGTTTGGCTTTTTGCTGTTCATCATCCCAGGTAAAGGTATATAGCTGGTCTTTTACTGTTACATTATCTGCAAACCATTGGCTAAGTCCGTTAGATTCGCTCAAAAAGCTGTATAATATCCTCGGAGATGATTTTATTTCATACTCAATAGTAAACTTTTTCTTATCAGACATAGTAGGTTTAATCAGTAGCGCGATAGCATTAGGCCGTAAATCTTAACATTTTTTCTAAAGGAAACGAATTTATCCTATATTTGCAAACCTTTTTTGGGTGGGTTATTAACATTATGAAAGCCAGGTTTTTAATAATCAGGCGATGATACTTACCGACTGAAAAGTTTAATAATTAGCCGCTTAACGCGGCAAAATCCGGCGGGGTAGCTCAGATGGTTAGAGCGTAGGATTCATAACCCTAAGGTCGGCAGTTCGATCCTGCTCCCCGCTACGCAATCGGCAAAAAGCCTTGAAAGTCGAACTTCTCTGTTGAGAATCAAGTACTTTCAAGGCTTTGTTGTTTCTTATGTTTACGCTCATTTATTAAAAATTCAGTAAGTGCCTGATATGTAAATATTTACTGGTTCGACCCTGATCCGGTTTAACAAGCTTCATCAATTGGTCAGACCTCAAATTATTCACGTTTTAGGGTCTAGTTAAACCTTGTTTGCTTTCATCTTTTCCTAACTATTTATACTTAATGCTGTTTGCAATCGTATTCTGATATAATTAGCATCAATACTACCATATCCACCCGTTAAATGGGCATATAGTCCCTCCTCAAAATCGTCGCGAAATATAATATGCCTAAATTCATCTCTGAGGTAGGCAAATAAATGCGCTGGTGAATTTTGAATTTGTTCTTCAAAATCATCTACATTTTCCAGTATATAAACTAAATCTTCAAAATCTTTACTTGTACGATAATTGTTATTACCACGACCTTTAAAAGCCTCCCATTTGGAGGCAACAAAATATGGCAATGAAAATATACTAATTGTTGTTTGCTCATCCAATATGAAAGGAATTGCTTTTTCAAATCCTTCCGGATACCAACGGTTACTAAAACCAATAGCAGCGGGATCGGTAGGCATTACATCTACAATAATACCCTGGATACTATACCTGCATATTACTCCGGATACCATATCATTTTTAAATCCTAAACTGCGTAATCGTTCATCCAACTCGGAGTACCCTTTATACGACGCTAGTTCTACTATCACATCTACATCGTCAGTTGGCCTAATCTCTGATGCAAGTAAAGGATTAGTTGCATATAGTGATACCGTAGCGCCACCGACAAAAACATATTCCTGCTTTAACCCTTGCAGTGCATGCCAAACGGCTTTTATCCTGATTAAATTCTCATGCATAGGCCATCCCAAAGTATTGTTTTAACAATTCTAAAGCTTTTTCGACTTCCCGTACTTTTCCAACACGTACACTATCTACCAATGCTAGCATATCGTAAAGTTTTTCATCCTGAAGAACTGCCTGAACCTGATTATTATATAAGGGTGCAATACCCTGCCCCTTAGCCTTTCCATTAGAGGTTGGCCAAACATACACATCGTTAGATAAAACGTATTCTTTTAATATCGGTGCACTATGGGCTGTTGGAATACCCCGCACTATTGCGCCTGGCTCTACCGGAAAAACAAAGCTTAGTCCATTTTCAATGAATTTAATCAATGCACCTTTGAATACCTTTTTTTTATCAGGGCTGATCAAGCGCGCTATCATAGAGCGATTTAATGATTCACTAATCTCTGATGAGCTAATAAACAGACTGCTTGATAGATCCTTATTCATCCAATTATCCTTTAGGGAAATAATTTTCAACAAGACTACTACATCATGTGGGCGCATACCATTATGTACTTTCATATACAAATATAAATGATTAATTATCAATTCGCAAATCGCGAATTGATAATTATGCTAATAACGAAAGAATCATATATTGAACCGTTACTTCATTCCGCTCCAAATTGACCAGGCGCTCGGAAAACCCGACTATCGTTTACCAACAATTTCAAAATTGGCATAATCACAAATTTAAATCTTTCAATTGCATAACTGCTTGTAAATCGTCGTACAGATCCGACAGTTTACGGCTCCCTTCTACAATTTAAGTCAAAAGCCTTCAACGAAAGTTGGAGGCTTTTTGGTTTGACAGGGCTTGCTTAAAAGGTGCGGTAAAAACACTAACCATCCCCATTTCCCCAAACCCTAAAAATAAATAACCATATTTGTATATGGATACCACCATCGCTTTAACAATTTTCAGAAAAGCTATCGCGCAATACGTGGTTTTCACTGAGGAGGAGTGGGAAGCGTTTACCCAACACCTAGCCTTCAGCAAACTAAAAAAGAAACAGCATTTTGCAACGGCTGATACAGTTTGCGATAAATTTGGTTTTGTAGTATCGGGTTCGGTGCGGTACTATCACCTTATTAATGGCGATGATATTACCAGCTATTTTAGTTTTGAAGAGGATTTTGCAAGCTCATACAAAAGCTTTTTAACCCGTACGCCTACCATTACTTATATACAGGCGCTTGAAGAAACGCGCCTTATCAATATCAGCTACAATGCTTTACAGCAAATGTTGACCAACCCCTTACTCGCTTACAAAATGGAGCGTTTCTGCAGGTTATTAGCCGAGCATTACTTATGCTGCATGGAGGATAGAATGACATCCTTCATCACCCAATCGCCCGAAGAACGGTATTTGCAGTTGCTACAGTCGCAAACCGGTAAAGACATTTTACATCGCATGCCGCAACATTATATTGCCAATTTCCTGGGTATTACGCCCGTCTCCCTGTCGAGAATACGTAAACGTATTTTGGAACCTGTTGTAAAATAATTTCACCCCAATTTCTTATCTTTAGTTAACGTTTTGTCCCACAAGGGCATGTAACTTTGCTATAACAAAAACGAAGAAATCATGCATACCATATTAGGGGCCGGCGGACCAGTAGCAAACGCGTTAACCCAGGAGTTATTAAAACATAACAAAACCATCAGGTTGGTAAGCCGCAAACCTTCAAAAATAACAGGCGCAAATCTGAGCTGGCAAAAAGCCGACTTGTTAAATTACAACGAGGTGCTGGAAGCCACCAAAGGCTCGGCCGTAATTTACTTATGTGCAGGCTTGGTTTATAATGCTAAAATATGGCAGCAGCAATGGCCGGTTATTATGCAAAATGTTATCAATGCCGCCAAAGCAGCTAATGCCCGCTTAATATTTTTTGATAACGTTTATATGTATGGCCTGGTTGACGGGCCTATGACCGAAGAAACGTCATATAACCCGGTAAGCGAAAAAGGCAAAGTACGCGTAAAAATAGCCGACCAGTTAATGGCTGAGGTAAAAGCCGGAAATATACAGGCCAGCATTTTACGCGCTGCCGATTTTTATGGCACCGATTCTCAAAATAGCTTTTTTGATATGATGGTGCTTGATAAATACGCCAAAAAGCAAACGGCGCAATGGATAGGCAGCACAAAGGTTATACATAATTTTACGTACATTCCCGATGCAGGCAAAGCGATGTACCTGCTGGGCCAAAACCCGCAAAGCGATAACCAGATATGGCATGCTCCTACTGCCGCGCCACTTGTTGGTAAAGAGTTTATTAACATGGCAGCCAACATTTACCGGGTAAAACCAAAGTTTATGCGGGTTACTAAATTTATGATGTGGGTATTCGGGCTGTTTAATAAAGTTGTTGCCGATAGTGTAGAGATGTACTACCAATATAACCACGATTATAATTTCAATTCAGACAAGTTTGAAAAAGCATTCAACTTTGAACCGACAAGTTATGAGGATGGCATCAGGCATATGTCGGAAACATTATATAAAGCTTAGCTATGTGCTAAGCCTCTAAATTCCCTACCTTTAACCATGCACCACCAGGAATTCGCCCCTCCCGAAGAACTACGCGATACCATAAAATGCTTTTGGTACAACAGCCGGGATGTGGGCGGGCAGCAATCAAGTTTTGAGGTAATACCGGATGGTTATGCCGAAATTATTTTTTATTTCGGCAGCCTCGGCAGCGTTGCGCCCAACGGCGACTTACAGCCATTGCCTTCGCCATTTATGATAGGGCTGCTTAACCAGCCGGTGCATTTTTACACCAAAAACCGTTTACAAATCATCGCCATCCGCTGTTTCCCCTGGACGGTGTTCGATTTACTCGGACTGCCCTCGGGTAAAGACGGCTTACGCATATTTGAGCATCCCATCGCTCTGCTGCAACCCATGTTAAATAAGTTGATGGAAGATGGCAAGATAGATGAAGCGCTGGCGCAGGTAAAACAATATTTTCTGGATGCAAGGCAGCATATTACCGGCGATAGTATGCTGTTTAAAGCGGGTCTTGCCATGCGGCAGGCAAACTGCGCCATGCCGGTAAGCGGGGTAGCGGCGGCAGCCCACGCCACGGTGCGTACTTTGGAGCGTAACTTTAAGCAATCGTCAGGCTATAGTGTTAAAGATGTATCCGGCCTGATACGCTTTGAGCAGGTGCGCAACCAACTATGGCATTATCCGCATACCAATATTGCCGGTTTAGCGCATGAGTTGGGCTATACCGATCAATCGCACCTGAGTAGGGAATTTAAACGCTACAGCGGCACTACACCGGCGGCCTTCGCCCGGAAAGCAAAGAAAGAGAAACCGCCTGTAAGCACCGCTTTTGTCGCGTTTATACAAGCCTGAGGCAGCACCATTGCCGACTTTTGTGCCATAATAATTCAATTATGAAAGCGCAAAATCAAAATATATACGATGTAATCATTTCCGGAGCAGGTCCCGTCGGGCTGTTCCTCGCCTGCGAACTGGCGCTAGCCAAGTGTTCGGTACTGGTACTGGAAAAGGCCGACGACCCGCACTCACCCTTAAAGCAACTGCCCTTTGGCATCCGCGGACTATCAGCACCCTCCATCGAAGCGCTTTACCGCCGCGGTTTACTAAATGAGCTGAAAATACACAAACACCTTAAAAATCCGCATCAAAATGCTAAGCAAGGCCCACAGCGCCAGGTAGGCCACTTTGCCGGTATCCCGTTTTTGGAAGGCGATGTAGACACCTCGCAATGGAAACACCGCCTGCCAAATTCTACCCCCACCAGTTTAATTTCCGAAATGCAGGAACTGGAAACAGTGTTCACCCACCGCGCGGAGGCCCTGGGCATACAAATTAAACGCGGGTTTGCAATTACCGGCTTTCAACAAACTGCGGATGAGGTAACTGTACAATCAGGTGGGCAATCTTTTAAAAGTAAATGGCTGGTGGGTTGCGATGGTGCCCGCAGTGTTGTACGCAAAATCTGCGGCTTTGAATTCGCCGGTACCGAGCCTGAATTTACCGGTTACTCTACCAAGGTCGACATTGCCGACCCCGAAAAGCTCAAGCCCGGCCGGAATGTGACGCCAACAGGCATGTACCTGCAGTCGCAGCCGGGTTACCTGGCGATACAGGATTTTGATAGCGGTGCATTTCATGGTTCAGATAAGCTAATCACCCGCGAGCATGTGCAGGAAGTGCTGCGCCGCGTTTCGGGCACCGATGTTACTATTACCAAACTGCACATAGCCACCACCTGGACCGATAGGGCACGGCAGGCCACCACCTACCGCAACGGCTGTGTATTTTTAGCCGGAGATGCCGCGCACATCCACGCACCGCTGGGCGGCCAGGGCCTAAATTTGGGACTTGGCGATGCTATGAATTTAGGCTGGAAACTTGCCGCAACCATCCACCAAAAAGCGCCCGAAGGTTTGTTAGATACATACTTCATCGAACGCCACCCTATTGGCGCGCAGGTACTGGATTGGTCACGCGCGCAAGCTGCCATCATGGGGCCGGAACCACATGCCCGCGCGCTGTACGCTATTATTAGCGACCTGATGAATACCCAAGATGGCGCCACTTATTTTGCCGGCAGGGTTTGGGGTATTAATACACATTATGATTTGGGTGATGCCCACCCGCTGTTAGGCTACAGCGTTCCCAACTTTGAGTTGGAAAACGGTACAATGATTGGCGAACTGATGCACGATGGTTTGGGGCTATTGCTTGATTTTGGCGGTAATACTTCGCTTAAAATCTTGGCAGGTGAATATGATAATCAACTCAAATATGTTTCAGGGCATGCGAAAGAGCAATTAGGCTTAAGCGCTGTGCTAATACGCGCAGATGGTATCATCGCCTGGGCTGCCGATAATGAAGTGAATTTAAGCGAAGTGCAAAGCGCTGCCGCCCTATGGTTTACTGGTAAATAAGGAACAAATTACCTTACACTTCTAAACGCATCTACATACTTATCAATATAAAACTGCTTGCTGCGCATTTTGTACTGCATAATAAAACGCGGGTGTTCCAGCACCACAATGTTTTTAAAAAATCGGTGCTCATTGTTCAGCTTACGCAAAAACTTTTCGTTTTTGCCGGTGCCGAAGCAAAAGCAGGTTTCGGCGTTAACCCCTAACCTTATCTGCTCCTCAATGTTCCAGATAATGTAGTCTTTTACGGCGGCGGTAAGTTCGGAGCTGTCGTAATAGTTATAATTCTTTTCCCTGCCATTTGCATCAACAGCGGTAAACCCAAGCGGGCAGATGGAATTGATATAAAAGTGCTTATAAAACATTTCCGGGCCGCCGTAAGCGTTTATCATCTCGTAAATAAAAACCGACGATGGTTCATGTGTTACCTTGCCGGTATAAGGGATATGACATTCCGACTGTAACCGTTTTGGGTCGGTAAAAGGTATCCCGGTGAGGCCACTGCCAAACCTGCCTGGGTTAATGCCCAATACCAGGTGCCGCGGGTTATTGTCGTTATAATATTTATGATAAAACGCGTCAACTATCTGCATTACCTGCGCGTCTTCCTTAAACGGGTTCATTACGCGGATGCCCTGCGGCAGCGGCTTGCCCGTATAGGTGAGGTTATGGTAATAGTTAATTGCTTTGTCTGCAAAGGTCATTAGGCAAAAGTATGGTTATTTATTTAGCCTGTAAATGAGCCTGAATGCTTTTGCAACCGAATTTAAATAATCCTATTGTACCTTTGTTATAAATAAAAGCAATGATGGACATACTTAAAACATCCGAAATAATTGAACAACTGCGCCGGGCTTTGGAAGAACGGAACTATAACGGTTTTGTGGATCTGTTTGCTGCCGATGCCTTGTTTGAGGTACCATTTGGATTGAAAGAAAACCAAAAGCGTTTGGAAGGAATTGATGCTATTAGGGCGCATTTTGACGTTATCGCGCAAAACCCATCTACCAAACTGCTGGAACTGCATAAGGTTAGCGCTACCCAACACCAGGGTAGTGATGCTGATACGGCAACGGTTGAATTTAGGATACAGGGCAAATCTATTTTAACAGGTAAGCTGTTTGAGATGCCATCATCAGTCGCTATTATCCGTTGTTCCAAAGGGAAGGTGAAGCATTACAAAGATTTCCCTAATGCTATAGGCTATGCGCAAATAGCAGGGGTGATACCTCAACTTGCTGCATCGCTCACAAAATCTATCGAATAATATAGCATTTAAAAGAGGGGTGTCAACCTGAGGCCCTCGAAGGCTGAGCGTAAAGGCCTTTGCCCACATGCTTCGAGTGCCTCAGTATGACACCCTATTTTTCTTTGCCTGCAGCGATGTTTTCACCGCGCCATACCTCAATTAAACGACCGCCTGAACTCCAGCGGCGAAAGGTTAGTTTTTGTTTTGAATAATTTGCTGAAAGATTGCGGGTGTTCAAAGCCCAACTCGTAGGCAACTTCGCTTACAGATAAGTTGGTGATGGATAATTTTTCCTTTGCTTTTTCTATCAGCTTGTTGTGTATGTGCTGCTGCGCGTTTTGCCCGGTTAGCGAACGCAGCATGTCACTTAAATAACTTGGCGATATATTTAAGTGCTCTGCAAGATATTGAACTGTGGGTATTCCCCGGCCTAACGATTTTTCGTTGTTGAAATATTCGTCTAAAATTTCTTCCAGCTTTTGTAATAAATCATTGCTTACAGCCTTGCGGGTAATAAACTGGCGTTTGTAAAAGCGGTTGGCGTAGTTTAACAATAGCTCTATTTGGGAGATAATCACATCCTGGCTAAAGTCATCTATCCTGCTATTCAGTTCATCTTCAATGATCTTAAAAATAGAAATGATGGTTGCCTTTTCTTTTTCCGACAGGTGTAAGGCTTCATTGGCGGAGTAGGAGAAGAATCCGTATTGCTTTATCTTTTTGGCCAGCGGATAACCCAAAAAGAAGTCGGGATGGATTAATAAGGCAAATATGGAGCATCCGGTAACCTCCTCCTCAGTATTGCCGCCAACTATCTGTCCGGGTGCAGCGAATAATAAACCACCCTCGTCAAAATCATAATAATTCTGGCCGTATTTTAATTTCCCGCTAAACTTGGGCCGGTAGGATATTTTATAAAAATTAAGCACATGAGGACTGTTGGGCCTTATCATTTCAACACGCTCGATACTTTCACTAATCAAACTAATTAGCGGATGCATCGGCTTTGCCAGGCCAAATGCCCGGTGAGCGGCCGTTAAAGAATCAAACCTGAGCGGGCTATTTTCGTCTTTTTTCATTTCCAGTGTTATACAATGATAACCGATAATATTTATAAACTACCGGTTATCATTTATTGTTTACCCTCAAATTACTTTGGCTCGCCTTGGGCAGATGCCGAAACTTCTTGCCAGGCTTCCCAGGTAGCCAAACGCTCTTCATAGGCAGCACGTACCCATGGTAAGTTCTGGCTGCCAAGGTTAAAGCGCAGCGGCGGGTTCTCCGCGTCAACTATCTGAAAAAGCGCCTGCGGTGTAGCTTCCGGGTCGCCCCTTTTCATGCCGCGCATACGTTCAAAAAGTTGTGCTTTCATATCAGCATAAATGTCCATACCCGGTGAAAATTTCAACGATTCCTGGCTGCCAAATTCGGTAGCATAAGCACCCGGCTCAATAATAGTTACTTTAATACCGAATGGTTTTATTTCAGCGGCCAAACTTTCGTGTATCGCCTCAAACGCCCATTTTGAAGAACAATAATAGCCGATAACAGGCAGTGTTACATGCCCAAGCCCGCTAGAGGTACCCAGTATGTGGCCGCCACCCTGCTTGCGCAACAAAGGTAAAGCAGCCTGGATAACAGCAACCGGACCTAAAACATTGGTTTCGTATAACGCCCTAATATCGTCTGCGCCTGCCTCCTCAATATTGCCAACCAGCGAATAACCGGCATTGTTCAGCACAATATCCAACCTGCCAAAATGTTTGTGGGCTTGCTCCACAACTTCCTTTACCTGCGCGGCATTGGTTACATCAAGCTCCAGTGTTAGTACATTTTCGCCATACTTTTCTTTCAGCCCGGCAATGCTTTCCAGTTTGCGCGCGGTAGCGGCAACTTTATCGCCACGCTTTAACGCGGCATCGGCCCAAACGCGGCCAAAGCCACGGGAGGCGCCGGTTATGAACCAAACTTTATTTGCTTTTGAATTATCTTTTTGATCTGTCATGATTTTATGTATTAATTAATAATACAAAGGTGAACAGGTACAGCCCGGCACATGTAGCCTAATTGAGGAATTTCGTAGGCATAATGAGAATTAAATAGCTTCCTGGTAATTGGTAATAAACTTTGCTACTTGCTCCTGTTCGGCAATT
>Ga0302303_10000830_pt1 | contig 22556 bp, 18 predicted proteins | sample III_Palsa_E2_1_FD_194542 | JGI IMG/M metagenome (GOLD analysis project Ga0302303, IMG submission 194542) | Peat permafrost microbial communities from Stordalen Mire near Abisko, Sweden - III_Palsa_E2_1 | ecosystem: Environmental > Terrestrial > Soil > Palsa > Peat permafrost | place: Sweden...
CAACGCTTTCCCCCATTTTCGGCAATAACAGCTGGTATCTGGACATAGAAAAAATTAAATACTCAGTTCAAAACTACTCAAATAAACCGTTATTTTCCGCTATCTTTTAGTAAATTATTTAACATAAAAAGTGCCGTTATCGCGCTCCTTTCAATGTTTTGTGTGCGCTTGTTACCAAATGTGAATTTCTTTATCAACGATTTTTCCTTATTTGCCACTCCTATCCAAACTGTGCCAACCGGCTTTTCGGGCGTTCCGCCATCGGGGCCGGCAATGCCGGTTACGGCAATGGCGTAATCCGATTTAAAATTGTGTAAAGCGCCGTTCACCATTTCGGTAACCGTTTCTTCACTCACCGCGCCAAATTTCAAAAGCGTTTGTTCTTTTACCCCTAATATGCTTTCCTTTAATTCGTACGAGTAAGCTACCGCCCCGCCCAAAAACACTTTTGATGAGCCTGCATGCTGGGTAAATAAATGCGAAATATAACCGCCCGTGCAGCTTTCGGCAACCGATAATTTCAGGTCATTTGCTGCCATATAGTTTAATATTGCCTTTTCCAGCGGAATATCCTCTTCGGCAACCACCACATTGCCCACACGCTCAATTATCCTTGCCGAAAATTCATCTATTTTCTCTTTTAAAAGTGCTTCATTATCGCCATAAGCGCTTAATCGTAAGCGTACCTGGCCCAATTTGGGTAAATAAGCTAATTTAATATAAGGCGGCAGGTCATTTTCAATATCAGCTATCCGGTCTGCCAGAAACGATTCCCCCTCGCCTGCCGTTAAAATGGTTTTATGAATAATTACCGGCAGCGTTAATGTCGATTTCAGCTTCGGTATCACCTCATCCTCCATCATATACATCATTTCGAAAGGCACACCCGGCATCGAAACATAAATTTTCCCTTCGTGGTTAAACCACATGCCCGGCGCGGTACCGTTTTTATTCAGCAAAACCTCGCAGTTTTCGGGCACTTCCGCCTGTAGCCGGTTAACTTCCAGCATTGGGCGTTTGTAGCGTTCAAAAATGCGGTACACGTTGGCTAAGGCATCTTTATTTTCAACCAGCCCCACCCCAAAGTATTCGGCAAGTGTTTTTTTGGTGATGTCGTCCTTCGTCGGCCCAAGGCCGCCGGTTATTAAAATTATATCGGCACGTTCACGGGCTTCGGCAAGGGCAGTTAGTATATGCCCGCGATCATCAGACACGGAGGAGATCTGCTTTATACGGATGCCGGCATTGTTAAGCTGTTTCGCCATCCAGGCGGAGTTGGTATCAACAATCTGGCCTATGAGTATCTCGTCGCCTATGGTTATTATTTCTGCAAGCATTTTTATTGGGCAAAGTATGAGTTGCTGGTGTAATCACTCTTCTTACTTAATTTCAGATCCTGCAAAATAGCTGAATTTACCTTTAAAGTAACATTATATGATTTATAATACCCAAACGGCAGCCATTGCATAGCCAGCGTCCAGCAATGCAGGTTGCGGTAAACCGAAAAAGATGTAGCGCTGCTTAGCGCACGCGCCCTTAGATCGTAGTTGGTAGAGTATTGTACCTTCCAGTTCTTGGTAATGTTTACATCGCCGCTTAGCATAATGGTATTGGTTACATTGGTACTGGTTACGTTATTATTGTAGGCGAAATTATAATTAAAAGATATGTTCCAGGGTACGTTAAAATCAACATAAGCACCGGGGTCGCTGTTAAGCAGGGCCAGTTTTTGTTCCTGTTCCGGGGTCATGTTTTGCAAGGTATTGCCAACGGGTTGCAGCGGTGCCTTGGGACTGAAGGTTGAGGGATTTAAAGCACCACTGGCCGACATGGAAAAGGAAGTAAGTTCAGGTAGCCGCCCATCCTGCCAGGTGTACCTGTTAATAGATTGAGCGAATTTAACTATCTGGCCGCCTGATATGGAATCGCGCAGCCTTGTTTCATACGGATTCAATGAGCCGTTAAAGGTGATGTTCACTTTCTGGTGCAAAATGGCGGTATGGCCCGAGAACGATATGGGTGTAAGCCGGAATGAATCGGCCGCGAAATTATAAAAGGTTGAAAATGACAAGCCATCCAATATTTTTATGTGTTTATCGGCAGTTGAGGTATCGGTGCTTTTGGCCCGCACTTTTGCTTCTATCGTATTATCAACACTAAAGCTTAAACCGGCCTGCTTGCCAGCTGATGGCCCGCCGTAAACACCATTCTGAAAGATTGAATAGATTTGTGAGGTAGCCGGGTACGGAATAACCGCGTTGCTTACAATGGTTTTGTAATAGCCATAGCTCGGGTCCGAAAAATCGGGTTTATAGGTAAAGCTGATAGAGGGCGTCATAACTTCCCTTATGGCCTTTAGTTTGCCCTGATTAAAGCTCATGGTGCTATATACCTTTGTGGAGAACCCCGCATTGGTACTATATTCTCCCGATCTTTTGAAACCCGCCACCGTATCAATAACCGGGGCCGTAGGATCAATTAAGTTATTTCTGTCATACGTTTCCTGTATGCTCTGAAAATACCAGCGTTCGGTATAATTAGCAGTGGCGCTGAATTGGTAATATTTTAAAATAGTTTGGTTAAAGCCTATAGGTATCTGGTGCTCCAGCCCGTTTTGCATACGTTTAAAAAGTGTATTACCCTGAAATAATTCATCTTCGGGCACCGCGTTAATATTATTGGTTCCCTGCAAACTATAGCCCACTGTTATTTTTTGATACCATTTTTGCGTACCCACCCTGTCCTTGGAGTCGAAAGGGCTAATGGTAGACATGTTGAAGTTAAACGTAGGCAAATTTAAGGTAACCGTTTTGGCGGTAAGATCCTGGCTGTGCGAAAGGCTAACGGTAAGGTTAAAGGGTGTTCCGGTCCAGGTTTTCCCATAAGCTATACTGGAGCTCAGGTTGTTTTGGGTAAGCGATGCTAAATTATAATTTGATTGCGCCGGGTTATTGGTATAAAAGGTTGATGTACCCGCGTTAACCGAGGCGCTGAACGTACTGCCGGGGCTCGCGTTAGAATTTTGGCTATGCGACCAGGTAATATTAAAATCTTTTTCAGGCGGATCACCAGGGAGACCATAATTGTGCGAGCCATAGCTTAATGAAAAGGTGCCCGAATACTTATACCTGCTTAAATAATGTACAGTTTCATTTAAATCATACGATCCTTTTGAATAAATGGTACCCTGAGTTAACAGATCCACATAATCATTCAGGGCTATATAATAACCCAGGTCCTTCAAATAAAATCCAAGTTGCGCGTCTTCGCCAAAGGTTGGCAGCACCACGCCCGATGTACGGTGATCGGGTTTTGGGAAAAACCCGAATGGGATGGCCAGCGGTAGTGGCACACCTTCAATTTCAAGGTAAGCCGGGCCGGATATGATCTGATTTTTTTCGCCTATACCTTTGGTTATAACTATACCAAAGTCAGTTTCGGGAAAGGGCTTATCACAGGTACTGAAAAGCACGTTACGATAAGCCGCCTCATCGCCATTAAGCTTTTTAACCTGCCCGCCCGATATAAAATTACCATCCTGCTCCGAGGCTGGGTTATAAACTTTACCCTTTTTGGTTTCATAATTAAACAGCAGCGAATCTGATTCAACAGGCTTATCCTTACCTTGCTTGGTAATGGGCCGGCCAATATAGCGGTGTGTTTTAGGATCGATGCTGCCGCGTGCGAATATGAGTTTCTTCTTTTGATCAACCCTTATAAAGTCTGCGTCCATTTCCACATCCTGGTACTTTACCCGAGCATGGCCGTACAGGTATAAAATGTTGTTTGTTTTGTCAATATGGGTGGAATCATCGTCAGTGGCGTGTAATTCCGCATCTAAACCACTGCTATTCTTTTTAGATGTATCGGTTTTAGCACCAAATTTCGTACCTTTATCTTTGGTTCTGAGTAGTTTCCTGTCTTTTACCGAATCGAGTTTTATAATAGTATCTGCAACCGTTTCATAGTGATTATATTTAACTGCACGCGGAGCAGCCATAACATGTACCATTAAAACAATTTCGAGCAGAAAAAACAGGCTAACAAATTTCAAAATCAATTATGAATAGTATTTTTGCAGGAACAATTAACAGCGCTCAAACATAATGAAAAATAAAATATTGAAAAGATTGATTTGCAGTTTATCTCCATTACTATTATCCTTTTCATTATTTTCCTTTACAATCAGTAATCCCGTAAACAGAGATACCGTAACTAATAATGGCTATAAGATCAAAACCATTATTATTGATCCGGGCCATGGAGGGCAGCCAACGGGTACCGGGCATTTTTCTCATGGTGCATCAGGATCATATTCTTACGAAAGAAATGTAACGCTTGCAATTGCACTTAAATTGCAAACTTCCATAGAAAAAAATATGGACGGTGTTAAAGTAGTTTTAACCCGCAGTACAGACGATGATGTTTCGTGGGAAAGGCGTTCTGAAATAGCAAATGAGAATAAAGGCGATCTTTTTATATCCATACATTGTAATTCATTGCCCGATAAGATAGTACACTCGCATGGCAGGCGCATCAGCGTTCCCGACCGTTCGGGCAAAGGGGTTTTGCTGCTGGTTTATGGTTTTCACCGTACAAAAGAAGAAGAAGCCGCTATTGGCAAAAAATTATACACCGACGAGGATTTTAATGAAACCGATAACGGCGGATTTGACCCTAACGATCCGGCTGATGTTATTTTAATGAATTCTATCAAAGCTAAATACCGGAAGCAAAGCATACATTTGGCCGAACTTATTAACAACGAATTTGTTGATCACGATGGCCGCCATAGTGATGGCGTAATTGAACAGGGCGTTTTAGTGCTTTGCCACAGTGCCATGCCAGCTGTTTTGGTGGAAACCGGTTTTATTAATAACCCGGATGATGAAGCCTATTTAAACTCCGAAAGCGGACAAAATGAAATAGTGGATTCCATAGTAAGGGCAATAACACAATATAAAAAGGAAGCGGAAGAAGCGGCGGAGTAGAGGTTAGTTATCAGAGATTAGTGATTACTAATAGTTAAATATTTTCAAACTGATCTCTAATCTCTAATCACCAACCTCCAATCTCTAACACACACACACATCTAAAAATATGAAAATATCAAACGAAACAAAAATTGGAGTTTTAACTACCGTTGTTATTGCCATACTGATATTGGGTTACAGCTACCTTAGCGGCAGCGATGTTTTTTCGCGCTCAAATAAGTATTATGCTGTTTATAATAGTGTTGATGGGCTTTCGGTATCAAAGCCGGTGCTGGTAAACGGTTTCCAGATAGGCCGCGTATCCAAAATGGTTTTACGCCCCGATGGCCGTACCGTGGTGGAGTTTAAGATTGACCCGCAATATAACGTTCCGCTAAATACACACGCGCAATTGGTAAGCACCGACCTTTTAGGCGGCAAAGCCATTAGTTTTGATTATGGCGATAGTAAAGAAATAGCGCCCGATAAAGACACTTTACAAGCCGACATACAAGGCAGCCTGGCCGAAAGCCTGCAGCCGATACAAATGAAAGCCGAACACCTGATAGGTAAGCTCGACTCCTCATTGGCAGCTATTAACCGGATATTGAATCCGAATTTTCAGAAAAATGTGGACAGGAGCTTTACCAGCATAGCTAATTCATTACAAACGCTGGAAGGCACCACTAAAAAGATAGACGCCTTGGTGGGTACACAAACCGAACATGTGAACGCCATTTTATCAAATGCCGAAGCGGTATCGGGCAACTTAAAAACCAGTTCGTCGCACCTGGATGGTATAGCCACCAATTTTAAAAAGGTTAGTGATGACCTGGCCAACTCAAACATTAAAGAAACGCTTGATAATGCCAACAAGGCAATAGCCCAGCTCCAGGATGCCGTAAGTAAAGTTAATAACGGCCAGGGCACCCTAAGCCAGCTGATAAACAATGGCGATATGTACAAAAACCTGAACGACGCGACCGCCAATTTAAACAACCTGTTTATTGATATTAAGGCACACCCCAAACGCTACGTAAGTTTCTCGGTATTCGGCGGGAAGAAGGATTGATTTGAAAATTTTATGATTTGAAAATGTGTTGATTTGAAGATTTGTTAATTTGAAGATTTGAAAATTGGTATGAAGCTTCATCTTCAAATTTTCAAATCATAAAATCTTCAAATCAAAGATCATTCAATTATAAACGTTTTTCCTTCAATTGCCAGTTCCGTTTCCGGGAAAATGCTCTGGGCTTCTTCCAGCAATTCATTCAGGCTTTTATAGCGTGCCGAAAAATGGCCGAGCAATAATTTTTTAGCGTGTGTATTTATAGCAACCTGCGCGGCCTGTAACGCGGTGGTATGATGGGTGCTTTGGGCGCGTTCCAGCATATCATTCAAAAATGTGGATTCGTGGTATAGCAGCGTGGCGTTGCTTATTTGTTTAAAATACTGCTCACTATATAAGGTATCCGAACAATAGGCATAGCTTTTAGGCGCTTCTGGCGCCGAGGTAAGGGTGTCGTTTTTGTATATAGTACCATCGGGCGCGGTATAATTGTTACCCTTTTTTAGCGCGGTAAAATATTCAACAGGTATATTCAGCTCTTCTACTTTATCTTTTAATAACTTCCGGTTGCGCGTTTTTTGGGTGAACAAAAAGCCGGTACAATCAATGCGATGGTTAAGCGGGATGCTTTCAACAACAATATACTGGTTATCCAGTATTACCGCTGCTTTTACAGGGTCGGTATCAATAAAATCAAGCGGGTACTGCAATTCTGTTTCAGAGTATTTTAATTGCAGGTAAATGATCTCCTTTAAGGGAACGGGGCCGAAAAGTTTTAATGCCTTAGTGCGCCCGTTAAGGTGCATTGACGATAGCAGGCCAACCAGGCCCAGGTAATGATCGCCATGTAAATGGCTGATGAAGATATAATCAATACGGCTGGCCTTAATACCAAAATGCAGCATCTGCTGCTGCGTGCCTTCGCCGCAATCGATCAAATACAGGCGCTCATTGATATTGAGTACTTGCGAAGTAGGATTTCTGTTGTAAATAGGTGTTGCGGAACTGCTGCCAAGTATTGTTACCTCAAATTTCATAATAGGGTAAACAATAGTGAGTTTATTTTGCTTCTCTTTTAAGTTCTTTTTCTATTTCTTCCATAAAAATAAGGTCGATGGCTTCTTCAGATGTTGGAACTATGGAAAGTACATTATCCAGTTGTGAAATAGTGATGAGGCGAGCCACGGCATCACACAAACCTGCAAGTATAAATACACCACTGGCGTTTTTGCAAAGGCGATGGCCAACCAGCAAACTGCTTAAACCCGATGAATCAGCAAATTTAACCTGCGAAAGATCAAGAATGATGTTTCTTTGGCCTTCGGTATTTATTAAAATAAGTTCTGATTTTAGTTGTGGCGTAACCAATGAATTTAACTTTGATTCATTTAGCTTTACCAGGATGTACTTCTCGTGTTTATCAACAGCAAATTTCATTTCTATTAAATTAATAAGCTAAGATATAATTTTATTTACAAATTAAATTATAAAGCGGCTAAAGCATTTGAAATTGCTGCTTCTACCCTATCCAATACCTTCACATTTCCGGGTTTTACAAAAGCTTCGCCGGTAATTTTCTCATAAAGCTCAATATACCTGTCAGATATCGATTTTACAATCTCCGGCGTCATTTCCGGCACAACCTGCCCATCCTTACCCTGGAAACCATTTTCTATCAGCCATCTCCTGACAAATTCCTTCGACAATTGCTTTTGCGGCTCGCCACTGGCTTGCCTTTCCGCATATCCCTCACTATAAAAATAGCGGGATGAATCGGGCGTATGTATCTCATCTATCAAATAGATCTTTCCATCGGCCTTGCCAAACTCATATTTGGTATCAACCAAAATCAGCCCTTGCTTAGCGGCTATTTCTGTTCCGCGTTGGTAAAGCGCACGGGTATAGTTCTCCAATTGCACATAATCTGCTTCGGATACAATGCCCTTAGCCAAAATATCCTCGCGCGATATATCCTCATCATGCCCTACCGATGCTTTGGTAGTGGGGGTAATGATGGGTTCTGGAAGCTGATCGTTTTCCTTTAATCCTTCGGGTAAAGCAACACCGCAAACGGCTCTTCTGCCGGCAGCATACTCACGGGCGGCATGGCCTGCCAAATAACCGCGTATTACCATCTCTACCTTAAAAGGTTCGCAAATGCGGCCTATAGTAACGCTTGGGTCCGGCACGCTGACTACCCAATTGGGTACAATATCGACGGTAGCCTTTAAAAATCCGGCGGCTATCTGGTTCAACACCTGCCCTTTGTAGGGTATTGGCTCTGGCAACACCACATCAAAAGCCGATATGCGGTCGCTCACCACCATTACCAGGTATTCATTTTTTATAGTATAAACATCGCGTACCTTTCCCTTATAAAAGCTGGTTTGGCCGGGAAAGCTGAAGTGTGTTTCTTTTATTGCATCCATTTTTTTAGTATCTAGTATATAGTACTTAGTATCAAGTAAACAGTAAAATACTAGCTACTTGATACTAGCTACTTGATACTGTTTACTTGATACTAAAAACTATTGAATGTCTCCGTAAGCTTCCAAAATCTTGCGTACCAGTTTGTGCCTTACCACATCCTCGCCGCTTAGGTATACTATTTCTATACCCTTTATATCAGTTAATATGCGCAGCGCGGTATGCAGGCCCGATTGCTGCTTTTTAGGCAAATCTATCTGCGTAACATCGCCCGTAACAATAAACTTGGCCGATGGGCCCATGCGGGTTAAAAACATCTTCAGCTGCATATCTGTAGCGTTTTGCGCCTCATCCAAAATCACGAAACAGTTATCCAGCGTACGGCCGCGCATAAATGCCAGCGGGGCAATCTCAATTGTACGGTTCTCCAAATAAAGTTTCAGCTTTTCGGCTGGTATCATATCATCCAGCGCATCGTATAAAGGGCGCAGGTATGGGTCTATCTTTTCTTTCAGGTCGCCGGGTAAAAATCCCAGGTTCTCCCCTGCTTCAACAGCCGGGCGGGTTAAGATGATGCGTTTGATCTCCTTGTTTTTTAGCGCCCTTACCGCCAAAGCAACCGCGGTATAGGTTTTACCCGTTCCGGCAGGGCCTATGGCAAAAAGTATATCGCTTTTGTTAATGCAATCAACCATTTTGCGCTGGTTGGCCGTGCGGGCCTTTACCATTACCCCGTTAGGGCCAAAAACGATCACCTCGCCGCTGGCAAATTTATCAACGGCTGTTTCCGTTGATGTTGCCGAAGGCGTTTTGGTGCCCAGTATCCGTTCCAGGTCGGTAATGTTTAACGACTCATATTTCTCCACATGATCCAGCAAATGGCCAAACCTTTCCTGGAAAACGGATATTTCGTGTTCATCACCCAATATCTTAACGTCGCTGCCGCGCGCCACAATTTTAAGCTTTGGATATTGTTTCTTTATGATCTCAAAATGATCATTGTTCGGGCCCCATAATACGGCGGGGTTAATGTTTTCAATTGATAATTTAAGTTCGTTCAATACAAATTGATTTTTTTAGTTGCAGATTTTTATGAATTAAAAATTGAATATTTGCAGCATCTAATGCTTCTACAAGATTAGCAATAAAATTTTAAAATATTAATGGCAATAATAACATTAACTACAGATTTGGGCGATAAAGATATTTATCAGGCTGCATTAAAAGGCAGCATCCTGAAATTGCTGCCAAATGTTAATATTGTTGATATTACCAATAACGTTGCCGCCTTTAATATACAGCAGGCAGCCTTTATTTTAAAAAACAGCTTTTACTATTTCCCCGATGCTACGGTGCATTTAATTGGCATCGATACGGTTTTCAGCATATCAACCAGGTACCTGGCCATTAAATACCGCAACCACTATTTTGTGGGTGCCGATAATGGCATTTTTTCATTGATGTTTAATAATGAGCCGGATGAAGCGGTGGAAATAAACATTATGCAGGACCTTAAATTTTTGCATTTCCCTTTAGCAGATATTTTTGTAAAAGCAGCCTGCCACCTGGCCAGCGGCGGCACGCTAAGCGAAATTGGCCTGCCGGTAAGCAGTATTGAAAAGAAAATGAACCTGCAGCCTGTAATTGAGAAAAACCTGATAAAAGGCTCGGTAATTTACATAGATTCGTTCCAGAATGTAATTACTAATATTACCAAGGAGTTTTTTAACCGCGTGCAGCAGGGCCGGCGCTTTGTTTTGTATTTTAAACGCAACGAAACTATCAACCATTTAAGCTGGCACTATAACGAAGTACCCGAAGGCGAAAAATTGTGCCTGTTCGGCATTAGCGATCATTTGGAAATAGCCATAAATAAAGGCAATGCAAGCGGTTTATTAGGATTAACCCTTGGCGATAGTGTGATAATAGATTTTGAATAATAACCCCCCGACATGAAGAAGATCATCTTAATTTTTTTACTTTCCTTTTTTATAGCTGGTGCTTATGCTCAGTCAAGTTCCGATTCACTGGCTTACCAGGTTCAGCGCAAAAAAGTAAACAGCATGCTTGCCGTGCGTAAACAGAAATTTGGCGAGTACGACCAAAGCCTGAACAAACATACCGGTATTTTTGGCATTCAAACTAAAAAGGATATCCGCAACTCCAATGATATTTTGATGGATATTGTTAAAACCGACGACCAGATTTTTGTACAGCTAAAAGTATTGCTTGATTACACCATGTTTCAGCAAAAACAGGTGCAGAGCCATGCGGTAGCAGCGGATAGCAGCAGCGTTAACTATATAACTACTATTAACAAGCTGCAAGCCTCCAACGATAAACTAACACAGCTATTGGCAGCTGAATACGTGCAGGAGCAAAGAAAATCACAAATAGCCACAGGAATAATTATAGCGCTTATTGTTGGTGTTTTATTGCTTTTAAGAGCCAAATACGTTAAAAAAGACAGATAGTTTCATAGCCCCTTTTATACTTATTCTGTTACACCATCGTTAGCTATGAATTAAAATGAACTTAACCATACACGGGGCGGCCCGGCAGGTAACCGGCAGCATGCACTTATTGCAGGTTGGCCAATATAAATTGTTGATTGATTGCGGGCTCGATTACGAAAAAGACCGCAGTATACAATCAAACGAGGATTTTCCATTTAACCCCGGTGATATTGATGTGGTGATACTCACACACGCGCATATCGACCATTCGGGTAATTTGCCTACGCTGGTGCGTTTAGGTTTTAACGGGCAAATACTGTGTACCCCCCCCACTGCCGACCTTACCGAGCTACTACTGCTGGATTCGGTAAGCATTTTTATGCACAAGGCGCAAAAAAAAGGCAGGCATGGCAAAGGTAAATTCAACAGCGGCAGCCAGCCCCTGTACCTGCAAAAGCACGTGATGGATACCGTGGAGCGGTTTGTAACCATCGGCTTTAACCGGCCTTTCCGCATTAACGGCGATATTGAACTTACGTTTATACCTGTTGGCCATTTACTGGGCGCGGGCGCGGCGGTATTAAAAATAAACGACCACGGCAGCGAAAAAACAATCGCGTTTACAGGCGATATAGGCCGTAAAAATTACCCGGTGCTGGATGACCCGCAAGCTTTGCCTCCGGTTGATTACCTGGTAACGGAATCAACCTATGGCGGCAGGTACCACACCAAAGGCAAATCTGTGGAAGAAACCTTGGTAGAAGTTATTGAAAAATGCTGTATTAAAGAGCAGGGCCGCATGATCATCCCCGCGTTTAGTATCGGGCGCACGCAATCACTGGTATTTTCGCTCAATAAAATATTCAGCAGCGGTTTATTGCCGCCGGTTAAGGTTTTTGTGGATAGCCCTATGGCATCAATGGCGACCGGCATCTTTCGCAAATATCATAACCTGGTAAACCAGGAAGCGCAAGATTTTTACAAGAACCAGGGCGACGAATTTGAATTTGATAACCTCACTTACGTAGAAACGCTGAAGGATAGCCGGCAGGTATCTAATTATTTTGAGCCCTGCATCATCATATCATCCGCAGGTATGCTGGAGGGTGGCCGCATACAGGATCATTTGTTTTACAACATCCAGAATTATTATTGTACCATCCTTTTCATCGGCTATTGCGCCAAAGGTACGCTGGGCCATCGCTTGCTGCGTGGTGATTCCATTGTTCATATTAAAGACCGCGACCTGGCAGTTTATGCCACCATTAAACAAACCGATGTGCTAAGCGCCCACGGCGATCATGACGATTTGATGAATACCGTTAAGCAGCAGGACAGATCGAAACTCAAAACAGTGTTCCTGGTACATGGCGAAACCGAAAGCATGCAGGCTTTGGCTGATAACCTGGAAGTTGATGGTTATAAAACCGTTATGCCCGAAAAGGGCTTGGTTTACGAGTTATAAGTCCGGCGCGTTATTTGCGATCAGGTGATTTAGGCGGATAGTTCATAATGCAAAAATGTGCGGGCTGCATATTCTGTGCGTGCAAGCGTAAAACCAAGCTTTTCGATCACATGAACCGAGGCGTCATTTCGTGCATCAATAACTGTTACTATTCGCTTTAATTTCAATCCATCAAAACCTAAACGGACAAACGCGTGCCCTGCTTCTGTTGCGTAACCCTGTCCCCAATATTCGTGGGCAATATAAAATGCTAAAGAGGCTTCATCTTTTATCGGTATGCCGTTTATGTCGAAATGGGCGTATATGCCGCAACGCCCTATATATTTGTTTTCGGCTTTTAATATGGTGGCCCACATGGCCAGCCTGTTTTGTATAGGCTGCTCCATGCCATTCAGAAATCGGCGTTCTGCATCCTCGCGCGAACGGGGCTTACCGCCCACATAGCGCCGTATTTCAATATCTTGCTCCATTGCGCAAAAAGCATCCAAATCAGCCAGGGTATGCTGCCTGAACAACAATCTGTCAGTACTAAGAATGATCTGTGCTTCGGTGGGTTCCACACAACTAATTTAAAAATAAAATGGCACGAACTAAAAATCCGTGCCATTAAGTCTATATGGATGGCTGTGTACAGCAATCAATTAAGCCTGGTTTTCCTCAACGGGTAGCGGCGAATTAAGGAACACAAAGTTGTTATCAAACATATCCAGCTTTATCCGGCTGTCGCGATCGACCTTACCTGCGAGGATCTGTTTAGATAGCTCGTTCAGTATCTTCTTTTGTATCACCCTTTTCAGCGGCCTTGCGCCAAATTGCGGGTCGTAGCCTAACTGTGCCAGCCAGTCCAATGCTTCTTCTGAGGCATCCAACGTGATGCCCAGGTCGGTAAGGGTTTGCTGTAAGCCCTTAAATTGCAGCTTCACAATATCGGTTATCTCGTCGCGGGTTAGCGGGGTAAACATAATGATCTCGTCTATCCGGTTCAAAAACTCGGGGCGGATGGTTTTACGCAGCAACTCGAACAATTCGTTCTTGGTTTTGGCGATGATCTCATCCCGGTTATCGTCCTCCAGCTCCTGGAAATTTTCCTGGATAATGTTGGAGCCAATGTTGGATGTCATGATGATGATGGTGTTTTTAAAGTTCACCACACGGCCCTTGTTATCGGTTAAGCGGCCATCATCCAAAACCTGTAATAATATATTGAATACATCCGGATGCGCTTTTTCAATTTCATCCAGCAAGATCACGCTGTACGGCCTGCGGCGAACGGCTTCTGTCAACTGTCCGCCTTCGTCGTAACCCACATAGCCCGGAGGCGCGCCGATTAGCCTCGAAACGGCATGGCGCTCCTGGTACTCCGACATATCTATACGTACCATGGCCTGCTCATCATTAAACAGGTACTCGGCCAATGCCTTGGCCAGCTCGGTTTTACCAACGCCGGTGGTACCCAGGAAAATAAACGAACCGATAGGCTTCTTTTTATCCTGCAAACCGGCACGGCTGCGTCGTATGGCATCACTTATGGCTTCTATCGCTTCCTCCTGCCCTGCTACACGCTTGTGCAGTTCATCTTCCAGATTCAGCAGCTTTTCGCGTTCGCTTTGTATCATTTTAGAAACCGGGATACCCGTCCAGCGCGATACCACGCCGGCAATATCATCGGCGGTAACTTCTTCTTTCAGCATGCGGCTATCGGCCTGGTTTAGTAAAAGGGCGGCCTTTAAAGCTTCCACTTCTGCCTGGGCGCCTATTATGGTTCCATAGCGCAGTTCGGCTACCTTGCCATAATCACCGGCACGTTCGGCCTGTTCGGCTTCCAGCTTATAGTTTTCTATCTGTTCAACCTTCAGGTTAATACCATCTACCAGGTCTTTTTCACCCTGCCATTTGGCACGTAAGGAATCACGTTCCGACGACAGGTTAGCGATCTCCTCGCTTAAAGTCGACACCTTATGCGTATCTTTTTCACGTTTGATGGCTTCGCGTTCAATTTCCAGCTGCATTATCCGGCGGTTCAGCTCGTCAACAATTTCAGGAACAGAATCCATTTCTAAACGAAGTTTACTGGCTGCCTCATCCATCAGGTCGATAGCCTTATCCGGCAAAAACCTATCGGCAATATAGCGCTGCGACATTTCAACAGCGGCAATAATGGCCTCGTCCTTTATCCGCACCTTGTGGTGGGTTTCATAACGTTCCTTCAAGCCACGGAGGATGGAAATTGCATCGGCAGTATCAGGTTCGCCAACCAATACCATCTGGAAACGACGCTCTAAGGCTTTATCCTTTTCAAAATATTTCTGGTATTCGTTTAAGGTAGTTGCACCAATGGCACGTAATTCGCCACGGGCAAGGGCCGGTTTTAATATATTGGCAGCATCCATAGCGCCATCGCCGCCGCCCGCGCCTACCAGGGTGTGGATCTCATCGATAAATAATACGATCTCGCCATCAGCCTGTATCACTTCCTTAATAACCGATTTTAAACGTTCTTCAAATTCGCCCTTGTATTTGGCACCTGCTATAAGCGCGCCCATATCCAGCGAATAAACGGTTTTTGATTTCAAACTTTCGGGCACATCGCCTTTGATGATACGGAAAGCGATACCTTCGGCAATGGCGGTTTTACCAACGCCCGGCTCCCCAACCAAAATAGGGTTGTTTTTGGTACGGCGCGATAATATCTGTATCACCCTGCGAATCTCCTCATCACGGCCAATAACCGGGTCCAATTTACCCGATTCGGCGTATTCATTCAGGTTGCGGGCGTATTTGTTCAGCGCGTTATAGGTTGCTTCGGCATTCTGGTCGGTTACCTTGTTATCGCCGCGTAAGGCAACAATGGCTTTTTTAAGGTCCTTTTCGGTTACGCCAAAATCCTTTAAAGCACCGCTGGTTTTATCGTTACCGGCTAAAATGCCCAGTAAAATATGCTCGACTGATACAAATTCGTCCTTAAATTCTTTTAAATAGGATTGCGCTTTTTGCAAAGCCGCGTTAGCACCCGACGATAAATAAACATCGCTGCCGCTTACTTTGGGGAATGCTTCGATCTGCTGATCGAGTATATCGTTCAACCGGTTAAGGTTTACGTTCAGTTTTTTTAACAGGTAGGATATAACATTTTCATCAACCAGCAATAAGCCTTTAAGCAGATGCGCCGTTTCAATGGCCTGCTGCCTGTTGCCGAGGGTTATTTCTGAAGCTTTTTGTACAGCCTCCTGTGCTTTTATAGTAAAGTTGTTAAAGTTCATAGTGATGATTACTATTCAAAAAACCTACCACAGTTCAATTTATGAAAAATTGTCATTCGAAAACAAAAATACATGCCCTTTTGGCAAGCACCGATAATAAAGATAAACAAGTATAGCTTTAAACGCCGATGATAGCGTTTAGTTTTGCATTGTTAACGCCAACAGGGCAAAAACTATATTTCAAATAAAAAAATTCCTATTTTTGATTCGACCCTTATACTGAAAAGTTGGACACCCATTTTTTAAAAAAAATACCCCAAAAATATGTACTCGCCTACCGCAACTATTATACGTTGCAAAACCTGGTGGCCGTACGCACCTGTAGTTTGATTTTTTTAATACTGAACCTGATCATCAGGGTACTTTACCTCGTATTCCCCGAGAGCCTTACCAAGGCGGAAAACTTTCCGGAATTTAACTTTACCAACTGGCTTTATCTTTTTATTACGCCTTTTTTCTTTTTGAGCAGTTATTTGCTGATAGCCTGGTATAAAAAACGCCGTAAATCACTGGCACTGATAACCTTGTATGTTTTTTTATTCAGTTTATACCTGATAGCTTGTGGCATTTTCTCCAGCTTTATCGCTACATCTGATCCCAGCAACGCCCTAACACTATACATGATTCCGCTGGTTATTATAAGTATTGTATGCGTGTTCGAGCTGTATGAAACGGTGATCCTGTTGATATCGATTGGTATAATCTTTACAGCGCTTTTATTATACAGCCAGGCCAGCCCCACTGAAATAATTTATAATGAGTTGATATCCATAATTTTACTTTGTGGTTTTTACTTAACTTCCAGGTATTTTTACTCCTACAAGGCTAATTACTATAAGCAGGTTATTGAAATTCGGGAGAATAACGTAGCCATTGAGAACGCCGCCAATTTTAAGAACCAGGTGCTGGGTATGGTAGCGCACGACCTGCGTAACCCGCTGGCGGCAGTGGAATCAACAGCTATGATAATGGAACTGGAAGAGGTTGACGATGATACCCGCGAAAATATTGATATTATAAAGGCATCGTGTGTTAAGGCGCGCGGTATAATTACAGATTTGCTGGAGGCAGCCCGAAATGACGACCAAAATGTGATAGAAACCACTAAGATCGACCTGAATTTATTTGTTCGCAAGATCATCGATAGCTGGAAGATACATAATGAAGCCAAACATCCTATTGTATTCAGCAGCGATTATATCCCCCTGTATGCCGAGGTAAATAAAGAGAAATTTCACCGGGTGATGGATAACCTGATCAGCAATGCCCTCAAATTTTCGAAGGAAAACGATAAGGTTGAAATTCATTTGGATATGGAAAGCGCCAATGCCATAATTGAAATAAAAGATCATGGCCTGGGTATTCCGAAAGAGATGATCCCGCATTTGTTCGATCGTTTTTCAAAGGCGGGGCGTACCGGTTTAAGGGGCGAACAATCAACCGGCTTGGGGCTAAGTATTGTAAAGCAAATAGTGGAACGGCATAAAGGCAAAATCTCTGTAACGAGCGTTGAGAACGAAGGGTCAATCTTCCGGATAAGTTTGCCCGCTACACTGAAATAAACTTCTGATCTGGACAAATACGTAATATTTTGCGTCTCTACTCTACACCCTTTACATTCATTTTTAGGGTATATAAGGCTTTGGACGCGGCGATGAACAGCACATCCTTATCCTTGCCGCCGAAGCACAGATTAGCTGTCCAGGGTTCGTTAATGGCTATATGGCCTATCTTTTCGCCGTCGGGGTTGTAAATGGTTACGCCCTTGCCGCACAGGTAAATATTTCCTTTTTCATCCAGTGTCATCCCGTCTGACCCCTGGTGAATGATCAATACCCGGTTGCTTAAAGTGCCGTTTTTGTTGATGGTGTATTTATAAGTTTTATTGGCGGCTATATCCGCTACATATAAATATTTACCACCGGGCGTACCCACTATGCCGTTGGGCTGTTTCAGATCGGCATCCACTACAATGGGTTCATGGCTGTTTTTGGGCAGATAATACACCTTTTGGCCGTCGAGATCAGATTTTTTACGTGTCCAGTAATCGCGCTGGTAATAAGGGTCGGTCATGTAGATGCCGCCTTTGTTGTCCACCCAAACATCGTTGGGGCCGTTCATCAGGTGGCCGTTCAGGTCGGTAACCAGCACTTTTATTTTCTTTTTAGGCGATATCGACCATAACTGGTCATGCTCATCGGCGCAAGTGATCAAATTCCCTTTGTGATCGAAATACATGCCGTTGGAGCGCCCGGCGCTATCTAAAAAAACCGATAAATTACCATTTACATCATATTCCCATATTTTGTTATTGGGCTGATCGGTAAAAAACACATTGCCTTTTTTATCAACCGAGGCGCCCTCGGTAAAGGAAAATTGCCGGGAAATGAGCTGAGGCTTGGCGGTGGTATCGTAAAGCGGGGCTTGCTGCGCGAGGCAAGCAAATGAACTCATCGATAAAATAAGAAAGGGAATCAGCTTTTTTAACAGGGTCATAATTCAAGTATTAATCAATCTTACTAAGTACCGGTTGGTCATTATAATTCTGCTTAAACAATCCAAAATCACTTAAAGCTATACAAGCATCAGATTTAATTATTCTTAGCCGTACTTTGCTTGCTTCTACATTATATGGTAAACGTATCAGCCTGTTCCCACCGATGCTTGTAGCGGCAGCAATTTGCTCCCATTTACCGTTTTTCCATGCATCTATCGCAACTGCGTCTATCCGCTGTCCCAGTTTAATATTCTCTCGCAGGCGAATCACGTTAAATTCTGTAGAACGGTGCAAGTTTACTATAAGCTGCGGTGTTTTCACTTTATCATCTGTTGCCCAGTAGGTATAACGGCTATTATCAATCAAATTTTGCGGTCCGAATTTAGCTTTGTTGCCGCCACGAACGTTACTTGCTGTTAATGTGGCACCCTTGGCCAAATTAACAGCAAAAGTACCCGATATTATTTCTCCGAACTTTTTTAGCGTGTCTACATCGTTCTTGTACAAATCTCCGGTTCTGTCAGGTGATAACCCCAGATCCAGACATGCTCCTCTCCCTACGCTTTTATAATATAAACTTAGTAAAGTATCAACCGACTTTAATTTTCCATCCTGCGTTTGATGATAAAACCATCCCGGCCTCAGCGGCACATCACACTCCGCTGGCATCCAGTATTTGCCCTCTCTATGTCCTTCTATTCCCTCATAATCCTTTACATATCCATTTCCAGGCGCTTTAGTGCTGTCGGGCGCATGCGGCGTGTAGGTTGCCCAGCAGGTTTCGCCTGCTTCGCCCTTTTCGTTGCCTACCCAGCGTACATCCGGCCCAACATCGCCAAATATGGCGGCACCGGGTTGCAGTTTACGCACTATAGCCCAGGTTTCGGGCCAGCCGTAATAGGTGGAGCGATCAATAGTGCGGGTTTCCTTCGCGCCGCCGTAATAGCCGTCGCCACCATTTGCGCCATCAAACCAGGTGATGAACAGCGGGCCGTAATTAGTATATAATTCCTCCAGTTGCTTGCGGAAAACATCGGTTACATATTCCGGCTTGCCATATAAGGCGCTGTTCCTATCCCAGGGCGAGCAGTAAATGCCCATTTTTATATGCAGTTTATCACAGGCCTCGCGGTATTCCTCCACAATATCGCCTTTGCCATTTTTATAGGGGCTTTTACTGATGTTATGCTCCGTGGTTTTGGTAGGCCACATGCAAAAACCATCGTGATGCTTGGCTACTATCACCACGCCTTTAAAGCCGCCCGCTTTGGCCGCGCCGACAATTTGGAGGGCATCAAAATGGCTGGGATTCACTATTTTTGGGTCTTCATCGCCATAACCCCATTCCTTATCGGTATACGTATCAGGCCCGAAATGGATAATGCAGTACATTTCTGTTTCCTGCCATTTTAGCTGTGCCGCCGTAGGGATGGGCCCATAAGGCTTGGGCGCGGGCTGACAAAAGGCCGCGTAAGCAATCGACCAAAAAAAGAAAACCAAAATATAACTTCTCATTGTTTATACTAATTGCTGTGAGAAAGCATTTGGGCTAAGTTAATCTCTTTTTAGGTTGAAGTGTATTTGTAATGACAATTTTATGTAACCCGTATTTGCTTTGAAATGAAATTTGAATATTTGTGGCATAATGTATTCAAAAGATGAAGCATCGCAAACGCGGCAGGCGTTCTGGACAACCTTCGGGCAATATATAGCGCCGCATCCATCAGCCGACGGATTGAAGATAAACTGGGTTAACTACAAAACCGGCATCAAAAATCTGTATTTTAAAATGGAGGCTGGCAAACGTTCGGCAACCATCGGCATTGTGATAACACATAACGACCCCGGTATACAGGAACTGTTTTTTGAGCAGTTTATGGAACTAAAAACAATGCTGCACAATACCCTGAATGAAGAATGGACATGGGCATTGCATGATGTGGATGAGAACGGCAAAACGATCAGCAGAGTTTACAAACAAATGGATAACGCAAGCATCTTTAACCGTAACGACTGGCCCGGATTGATCTCTTTTTTTAAACCCAGAATTATAGCGCTTGATGAGTTTTGGAGCGTGGCGCAGTATAGTTTTGACGGACTTAGATGATCTATTTAACCGGCTGAAATTTTCATCAAACAGATGCTTGTCGCTATCCAAATCACAAGTGGGGGTGTTACATGTAACGGGTGTAACGCATCAATAGTTAACAAATTTTATCTGAAGGAAAATTTGATTTCCTAATAATTTAACCGCAGAGATTTAGAAGGTTTGCACAGAGGAACCCAGCGCTTTTATGATTTGTAATTGATGCTAATTGTTAAGAAATATATGCCTAAGTAAAATTTACGAAGTTTAAACTAAATTAAAATCAGATTGAATATCAGTTTTTATAAACTATGCCTCTGTATTGTTTTGTGTTTTACTTTGTGGTTAAAAAATCTAAAATTATAAAATGGTTTAAATATGAACTATTAAAATCTTTGTGGTTAAAAATTCATTCGTAAATTAAAATCAAGCTGAATATCAGCTGTTGCCTCTGTGTTTTTTTTGTGAACGCTATGGTTAAAAAACACGCTGTGGTAAAAAACCTCCCTAATGTTTTTTGATCTTAATTATCACTAATTTAGATGTAGGCGTATTACTTTTTTTAGCAACGGTATCTATTGGTACCAGCACATTGGTTTCAGGGTAATAGGTTGCCGTATTACGCTCCGGAATATTATACGGAACCACCACAAATAACCTTGCCACGCGCTCTTTACCACCATGATGATTAAACAGGTCGACCTTATCCCCTGCTTTTAAGCCCGCTTTTTTAATATCTTTTTCGTTCATAAATATTACCCGGCGCTCGTTATGTATGCCGCGATAACGATCCTCATAACCATAAATGGTGGTATTAAACTGGTCGTGGCTGCGGATGGTCATCATTATATACTCGTCTTCGGCCAGTTTATGTTCGGTTAGCTCTGTTATGGTAAACGGCACCTTGCCACCAAATCCCTGGGCCTTAAATTCGCCGTTGCGGGCGGCGTTTGGCAGGTAAAAGCCACCCGGTTGGCGCACACGTTTGTTATAATCCGTAAAACCGGGCACCACTTTTTCAATATCATCGCGCACGGCGTCGTAGCTGTTTTCAAACTTATCCCAGTCGATCACACTATTTTCGCCCAACGTGGCCTTTGCCAGGCGGCATACTATCTGGTTCTCGCTTAACAGCCTGTTAGATACCGGTTCCAAAATCCCTTTCGACATTTGTATAACGCCCATCGAGTTTTCGCAGCTTACCAATTGCGCCTCGCCATTGATCATATCCTTATCGCTGTGGGCCAATGTCGGCAATATGATCGCTTCCCCGCCATGCACTAAATGGCTGCGGTTGAGTTTGGTTGATACGCAAACCGTCAGCTTCATTTTTCGCAAACCATCGGCGGTATAGTTGGTATCCGGCGTAGCCGATAGAAAATTACCTCCCATCGAAAAAAACACCTTCAATTTACCCTCGTGCATGGCTTTTATCGATTCCACCACGTCAAAACCGTGTTCGCGCGGCGGCTCAAAACCATATACCTGCTTTAATTTATCTAATTGCTGCGGGGTAGGCTTATCAAATATGAGCATGGTGCGGTTACCCTGCACATTGCTGTGGCCGCGTACCGGGCATAAACCCGCTCCCGGCTTGCCAATGGCACCCTTTAAAATAGTCAGGTTCACTATTTCCTTTATGGTATCAACCCCGTTTTCATGCTGGGTTATGCCCATGGCCCAACAAATAATTATCCGGCTCTTATATTTCAGCATTTCGGCGGCCTGCTGTATTTGTTCAACAGGTACACCGCATTTTTCGGCGAGTTCATCCACATTATGCTGCTCAAGGCTATGCAAAAACCGGGTATAACCAACCGTATTGTCCCTTATAAAATCCTGGTCGAAAACCTTGCAGGGTTCTTTCACTTCGGCTTCATAAAGTAGCTTTTCAATAGCTTTAAGCAATGCCATATCACCGTTTATCTTTACCTGCAGATACAGATCGGCCAGTTGTGTGGTGATGCCCAGGATACCCTTTATATTTTGCGGGTTTTTAAAGCCCATCAGCCCTGCTTCGTGCAATGGGTTTATAGCGATGATCTTTGATCCCTTATCCTTTGCCTTTTGCAGCGCGGTAAGCATTCGCGGGTGATTGGTACCCGGATTTTGCCCCATGATAATGATCACATCGGTATCATAAAAATCATTCAGCGTAACCGTACCTTTGCCTATGCCTATCGTTTCGCCCAAACCGGAGCCCGACGATTCATGGCACATATTGGAGCAGTCGGGCAAATTATTGGTACCATATTCGCGCACAAACAGCTGGTAAGTAAATGATGCCTCGTTACTGGTACGGCCCGATGTATAAAACGCGGCT
>Ga0302303_10000835_pt1 | contig 22501 bp, 11 predicted proteins | sample III_Palsa_E2_1_FD_194542 | JGI IMG/M metagenome (GOLD analysis project Ga0302303, IMG submission 194542) | Peat permafrost microbial communities from Stordalen Mire near Abisko, Sweden - III_Palsa_E2_1 | ecosystem: Environmental > Terrestrial > Soil > Palsa > Peat permafrost | place: Sweden...
AGACCTGGAAGATGATGGATGGATTTCGCGTCCGCAGGTTCTGGAATCGCTGCAAATAGTTGCCGATGCCGACTTTCCTTTTGAATTTCTTACATACACGCGGCATCTTCCTCATGTTCTGAATGCTCTCGAAAAGCTTCGGCCAATGCGGGCAGTTATCGATCACGTTTCGAAGCCTGAGATTCGTTCGCAGAAACTAGAGCCGTGGAAGACGTATATAACGCAACTTGCGCAGCACCGGAACCTCTGCTGCAAACTCTCCGGGATGATTACTGAGGCTGACCACGAGAACTGGTCCGCTGAATCGCTTCGGCCCTATATCAGCCATGTTGTCGATTCCTTCGGATGGGACCGAGTTATCTTTGGCAGCGACTGGCCTGTTTGTCTGCTTGGCGGGAGTTACGATCAGGTGGTCCAGGTACTCACAGACGCACTCGGCACGCACATGGGAGAGATGGAAGAGCGCAAACTTTTCGGCGAGAACGCCGCGCGTTTTTACAAGTTGAATGCTGGAGGCGAGTGATGCGCAGTCAGGTTGGAATAGCCTTCGTCGGCGCTGGAATCGTCGCCGAGATGCATGGCCGTGGAGTCGCCGCTAATAGGAGCGCAAGATTGGCCGGCGTCTACGATCCAGACGCCGACAAGGCTGCGGCGATCGCAACGAAGTTCGGTGGGCATGTCTTCGCCACTCTTGAGGATTTGCTTGCTGACCCGTCTGTTGATGCCGTGCATATTCTTACGCCCATACAGAATCATGTGGCGACTGCCGTTGCCTGCCTCAATGCAGGCAAGCATGTGCTGATTGAGAAGCCTGTCGCCTCAAGTCGCGATGAGATCGCCATATTACAGGAGGCGGCGAAACGTTCCGGCTGCGTCTGCATGCCTGCGCATAACTATATTTATGTGCCGTCCCTGCAGAGAGCCAAGCGCCTCATTGAAAGTGGAAAGCTGGGGAAAATCGCCAGCCTCTGGGTGCTCTACAACATCTTCCATACGGAAGAAGTCGCCGCAATCTATGGTGGCGTGTTGCGCGAGGTCTGTACGCATCATGTCTATTCTCTGCTTTATCTTCTAGGCCGCCCCCGCCGATTGTCGTGCATAACCTCCCGCGTTCACTACGAAAAACTTCAATGCGAAGACCAGGCGATGATTACCTGCGAGATGGCTGACGGTGCAATTGCTAACCTCTGGTGTAGTTTTGCCGCCAGCGATCCTACCAATGATCCGTGGACGGTTATCTACAAAATTCTCGGTACAAAAGGCGCAATCAACTACTCTTGGAATGAAGCGCAATTTGAAGACAATGGCGGCCCGGCATGGGGCATGCCGTGTTATGAAGAAGGGTTTGTCGAAGAGATCGAATACTTCATTACGCAATGCATCCTGGAGGGTAAGCCGCCGCTTTCTACCCTTGAAGACGCCGGCGATGCACTCTCGATTCTGGAGGCGGCCGAGCGTTCCGCCAGTGATGCTTCGACATTTGAAACCGTTACGTACCAATAATTAATACTCATTGGAGACCAATATGCGACTCGTTCAACTCAAACAAGCTAATCGACGCCATGTTGCACTGGTTGAAGAGCCACATCTTCGTTTGTTGTCGAGTCTTGATTCCATCTATGCACTTGCGAATCAAGCAATCCGTGATGGCCAGGCATTTTCTGATCTCGTTCACCAATACCTCACTTCAGAGACGCTCGATTACAACGCCGTCTACGCTGGCACATCGCAATGGGGTCTTCTTCCACCTGTGGATCATCCTGAGGAAGTCGCCCGTTGTCTTGTCTCCGGTACTGGTCTTACTCACTTAGGCAGTGCTCGCGACCGCAATGCTATGCATGATCTCAAAGAGGACGAACTTACTGACAGCATGCGTATTTTTCAATGGGGGATTGCATCGGGAAAGCCTTCTCCCGGCGTCGTCGGAGTGGCTCCGGAGTGGTTCTACAAGGGCAATGGTTCGATCGTCCGTGCTCATGGTGAAACACTTGTTGTTCCTTCGTATGCAGAAGACGGCGGCGAAGAGGCGGAAATCGCCGCCTGTTATCTCATCGGTCCTGATGGGGAACCGTATCGCCTTGGAATGACGACCGGAAATGAGTTCTCGGATCATGTCTTCGAGAAGAAGAATTACCTCAATCTCGCTGGATCCAAGCTACGGGCATGTTCGCTCGGTCCTGAGCTTGTCGTCGATCCAGAGTTTGGATCGATTGGAGGGACGGTAAGTTTGAAGCGTGACAGCAACATTCTTTGGTCGAAAACGATTCGCACGGGAGAAGCAGAAATGTGCCACAGCCTTGGGAATATTGAACATCATCATTTCAAGTTCGACATCAATCGCCGTCCCGGAGATGTGCATGTGCACTATCTCGGAGCCAGCCAGTTGAGCTTTGGTGAAGGTATACGTCTCCAAGACGGTGACGTCATGGAGATACAGTTTGATGGGTTTGGAAGACCGCTTAGCAATACGGTACAAGCGGTTGCATCGACGGAAAACCGGATTGTGAAGGTTCAGCCGCTTTCATAACATGTTTTCGTTGTTGGTCGGCACCAGTCCTGGCCATGAACTACAGACAGAGCTTCACACTCACAAGATGCTCTGGGCATGGGCAGATCGCAGGAGAATTTATGGAAACAGCTCGGATATTGATTGATGGCACATGGCGAAGGGCGCAGAGTGAAAAAACGTTCCAAGCGGAAGATCCCTCTACCGGAACGATTCTGCCGGGCATATTCCCGGTAAGCACATGGTCCGATTGCGATGTTGCTCTTGCTGCAGCGTCGCAGGCCGCAAAGACTCTTCGTACTTTGAACGGGGAACAACTGGGGGCTTTTCTTGAAGCCTATGCCCGAAACATAGAGTCAGCTGCTGATGCAATTATTCAAACGGCCACGGAAGAAACAGCACTTCCGGTTGTTCCTCGCTTGAGGGATGTTGAGCTGCCTCGCACAACGGACCAACTTCGGCAAGCCTCAGCGGCGGCGCGGGAAGGTTCCTGGAGGCGAGCGACGCTGGATCTCAAGCGAAATATCCGCTCCTGCTTCGCACCAATCGGCCCAGTTATCGTCTTTGGACCAAACAACTTTCCGTTTGCGTTCAATGGTGTTAGCGGCGGAGATTTTGCGGCGGCTATCGCGGCAGGGAATCCGGTGATTGCCAAAGCGCATCCTTTGCATCCGAACACGAGCCGCCTCCTGGCAGAAGAGGCGCGGAAGGCCGCAGATGCAACGGGCATGCCGGCCGGTACAGTACAGATGATCTATCACCTCAATAATGAAGATGGCCTTCGGCTTGTCAGTGATCCAAGAGTTGGAGCCATCGGATTCACGGGCAGCCGCGCAGCCGGAATGCAGCTCAAGCGAGCTGCGGAAGATGCCGGCAAACCGATCTATCTGGAAATGTCCAGCATCAATCCGGTCATACTTCTTCCGGGCGCGCTCGCTGAGCGTGGAGATGAACTCGCGAGAGAACTAGCTGATAGCTGCCTGGCTGGTTCAGGACAGTTCTGCACCAGTCCGAACCTCATTGTGACTCTTGAGGGTGCGCCGACAGAGCGAATGATTCAAGCTGTCGCAAAGATTTTTAATGACCGTCCAATGCAGCCATTGCTCTCTGCATCAGGCCGCGAACACCTGCACCAGGGAGTCATTGCGCTGCAGCAGGCGGGCGCTGAATTGGTATGCGGCGGGAATGCTGTTGAGGGCTCGGGTTACCGGCATGCAAATACTCTCTTACGCACTACGGGAGCCCAGGTTATTGCATCGCCGACAGATTTACAGCGTGAAACCTTTGGCAACTCCACGCTTATCGTCGTCGCGAAAGACGCAGAGGAGCTGGAAGATGTAGTCCACCTCATGGAAGGCAGTCTAACGGGCAGTATTTATTCCGCCAGCTCGGGAGGGGCGGACGATGCAATTTATAGCAGAATAGAACCTTTGTTGCGGGAAAAAACCGGTCGTCTGCTAAACGATAAGATGCCCACCGGCGTCGCCGTCAGTCCTGCAATGAATCATGGCGGCCCATATCCTGCGACATCGCATCCCGGCTTTACGTCGGTGGGCATTCCATACGCTATGACGCGCTTCGCTGTCCTCCATTGTTACGACGGCGTGCGACAGGAACGTCTTCCCGATATTTTGAAAGACGCGATTTCAAATCAGCACACATGGCGGTCTATCGATGGCGCCTGGATTCAAGGATAAGTGGTGAAGAATTAGGAAATGAATCGCTAGTGTCACTCGAAAGCAAAGGAGTAAAGATGAACAGAAGAACATTCAACAAATTAGCAAGTTTTGTCGCGATGGCGGCTTTGACGGAAAACGTGGAGATGAACGCCGAGCAAGCCGCTTCAGTCACTGGAGAAGTTGTTTTGCAGGACAGCGAGTTCCTGGTGGCATTCGACCCCGTCACGGGCGCTCTCACGCGCATGGAACATAAGCCGACGCATTGGACAGTGGAACGGCGACCGGCACTTGGGGATTCGTTCCGGATGCTTGTTCCTATCCCTGGCCGCCGTGCCAACTTTGTGCTCGGACAGAAGCAGAAAGCTGTAAGTGTCCAAAAAATTGCGGACAACCAAGTGCAGCTGCAATGGAAGGATCTGGAGAGTGAACATGGCGGCGTATTGCCCATTACGTTTACCGCGGTCGTCACTCTCAAGAACGGCAAGCTGACCTTTGATAGCACCCTCGACAACAAATCCTCCTATCCGGTGGAGACGGTCGATTATCCCTACTTTGGTGATTTGAATCCGCCCAATAGCAACTCTACCCTGGCAGCCCGGACTATGTGGTATGGCAATCTCGGTGGAGACGAGATCTATCCCAACTTCGGTAATGCGAAGGGGTACTGGGGGGTTGATTTTCCAACCAAGACTTATGGCTCGCATCGCAGTTTATTTTGCCTGCTCCAGGCACAGACCGAGGGGATCTACGTGGAGATATCGGATTCCACGCTGCCCTATCACCTGGAATACACCTTTGAACAGCACCCTGGTGTGGTGCATGGCAGCGTTGTGCCAAGGGCAGATGAGTTCTCAGGGTTCCCAGTGCATCTGGAATTCCGTACCTGCCACTTCGTCTTTGCACATCCCGGATCTGAGGTTAAGCTGACTCCGATCGTTATGCGTGGCTATAAGGGCGACTGGCACGCGGGCGTTGATGTTTATAAGGAATGGCGCAATACCTGGTTCAAGAAACCGCATCTTCCCGATTGGGCGAAGGACGTCCACTCGTGGACCATGCTGCGGATGAACACACCGGAAGAGGACTACACAATTTCGTATAAGAAGTTCGTCGAGTATGGCGAGGAGTATGCCAAGTATGGCGTAAAGGCGGTGCAGCTTATCGGCTGGAATATCGGCGGCCAGGACCGCGACGACCCTTCGCAAGACACCGACCCGAACCTTGGCACATGGCAGGATTTCCATGACGCGATTGCCAAGGTGCAGTCGCTGGGCGTGAACGTGATTCTGTTCGGCAAGCTGAACTGGGCCGATCTGACGAGCAAGTGGTATAAGGATGAACTCTACAAATACGAAGCCAAGGACCCGTATGGCATCCCTTATACCCACGGCGGCTACAGCTACCTGACTCCCACACAACTGGCGGACATCAACACGCGCCGCCGTGCGGTGATGGATTTTGCGGATCCCAGCTATCGCGAGATCGCTGAAAAGGAGTTCGGGAAGATCCTGGCGCTTGGTTCCACAGGCTGGCTCTGGGATGAAATCTGCCACCACGCGAATGTGCTTTACAACTTTGCGCCGGGTCATGGATATAACCCGCCTGGATATATTTATGGTGGCGATCTACCGCTCTCGGCGGCCCTCCGCGACGCAGCTGACAAGGTCAGCGCCGACTTCCTCTTTGCCGGTGAAGGTCCGCAGGATTGGCTGATGCAGTATTTTCCGGTCTCCGAAGCCGGCTTGAGCGCATCGCCAATCTGTCAATACCTCGACACTCAGAACTCGTTGATGATTGCAGGCGTTAGCGGCTTCGATGATCGTGAGCAATTGAACACGATCATGCTCAAGCGTTGTGTGATCCAGTATGAACCCTTCCTGTACAAAGGCCACCTGCACGACTTTCCCATGACGATGGCTTATGGAAAGAAAATCGATGACCTGCGCCGTAAGTACAGGGCCTATCTCTGGGATGGCGCCTTCCGCGACAATCTAGGCGCGGAGGTAAGTGCAAATGCGCCGCATCAGTATTCTGTTTTCCTCGCAGAGAATGGTAAGCGCGCCGTCGTCGTGGTCAATCCCGGCTCCAATAGCGCCATTACTGCCAAGGTGAGCCTGCCGAACCCAGGAAGCCTCAGGGTCGTGACACCGGAACAACCCGACGGCAAGCCAACGAATGGAGCGGTGGAAGTTCCAGCCCGTTCAGTTGCTGTGGTGATTGAAGTCTGAAACGCTATTGCACTTCTGTGTTCAGATGGTTTGCAGGGTGGGGTTGAAGGCGGGATCGATGTCTGCCGTTGTCTCGCCGCTTGCAGTGCCGTGGAGCAGGATGCGATACCCAACTGGCAAAAGAGGGCATGCGGCGCGATGGGGTTCGACGTCGCACGCCTCTGATTGTCTATATCGGATTGGCGTATATGTGCCGGGCAGAGGCGTTGGAGCATCAGTTGCCAGGATCGGCGACGTTCACAGACTCGATCCTTGAGACTTAGACAATTGATTTGCCCGGTCGCGAATGAACGCTGTATTCGCAACGTGATGTACGTAACAATTGCCAACCCATCCTGCTCAGTATCACCAGTGGAAGATCGATGGCGACCTCTCGGCTCGGTGATAGCGCGCAATATCAAGCTGCGTCAGCTACTTGCAATCCAGCCTGCAAGTAAGCGCTGTCCGCTCACTTGCTGATGATTGCCAGATACATTAGTACGGAGATAGCGACTACCGTAATTAAGTTTTCTGACATTTGACATCGTCATTCTGACAATGTTAGAGTTCGCCTCGAATAAATCAGTAGTGTTTGGAGGGATATTTCCTGGGTTCAATACCGGGAAGGCCCATTCCAAGTTGCGGATTCTATGTGCATTTGTTGGTAGATGGAAGGCCGTTGGCATCGTAGAAGCGGCGAACCTGATGAGCTTAGAGATTGAAATCAGGTAATTTAGATTGCTTCGCATGGCAAAACGGGAAGAATTTCGCACGAAAGATATCAACGCTACAAGCTAGTTTCAGGTGGCAATTAAATAAAGGAGAGTTCATGGTTTACGCGAAATCGATTGCGATCAATTATTTGGGCCGTATCGAGCCTGACAGCGCTCCCAGCCGCTTCGAACGTTTTCAAAAAAGGTCGCCCCCTCCAAGAAGACGGTTATTTTCCCTGTCTGTGCCGCTGCGCTCGTTCTCTTCGCAACCTATCCGCTGCTCGCTCAGCTGTCATCGGGTGGAATTGCCGGAACTGTCAAAGACTCAACTGGCGCTGTGGTGAGAGGAGCGCAGATCACGCTAACCAATCAAGCAATCAGGTCACTCAGAAGACAGCAATTCTTGGAGGCAGGGAGAATCCATGACTTACATAGAATCGATTGCGATCAATAGTGATTTGGAGTGTACCGAGTCTGACGTAACGCCAGGCCGTTTCAATGGCTGCCGAAGAGCGCTCGTCGAACTCAATTCGAGAACACGGTCTCTTCAAATCGTGATTATTGAGTTTCTGTACATGCTCCCACCGAGCTTTAGATGGAACGTTTTTTCATTCAAGCAATTTGATATCAATAATCTACAGAAATTACTTCATGGACGAATGGATAACTTAAATAGATAAATACCGGTATCTTGACATACTTTGCTTTTGCCACCTATAGTTTTCGTCAATCTACATTGCTGAAATCCGGAAACCTCTTTGGTAACGACCACGAGGGATGAATAGTGAATTACGGTAATTCGCAAGTTAGCGATGGATGGTTCTATGCAGCTTTTGATTGCCGGGTTGACAGGCCAGCAGGAACGAGATGCAAAACGTTCGAGCGTAATTCTGCTAATTCAATGCAAAAGCAAGAAAGACATTTCACAATTTTCGGGTCGGAAGGTAGCGTAATGAATACATACATTGTTAGGTCTTTGGGGCGGCGCTTGAGCTCGCTCGTAGCCGTCTCGATTGTCATAGCTTTGCCATTCGTCGTCGGATGCAACGGCGGTTCGATTACCTATGCAACGCCAATTTCCGTCACGATCACCCCTGCGAGCGGTACGACCGTTGGGACTGGCGAACCGCTGGCCGTTTCCGCCACCAGTAGCGCAACAGGCGGAGTGACCTGGACCCTCAGCGGCTCGAGCTGCACGGGCGCAGCATGCGGCACTCTGAGCAACCCCACATCAAGCAGTGTGCTCTATGTGGCTCCGACTTCCATCCCGAGCGCCAGCATGAGCGTGTCAATCATAGCAACGGCAACGATAGCAGTCGGTCCGTCTTTGTCGACCGCGACGACCAACGTCACTGTTGTTCCAACCACTGTGACCATTACTCCATCAACCCCTCCGCTCGTATCTCCGGGGAAAACCCTCGCACTGACGGCATCGGTCTCTTACGACGTCAACAACCTGGGCGTGACATGGTCCTTGTCCGGCTTGACCTGTTCCGGTGCGTCCTGTGGCACGCTTACGCAGGCAACGACGACATCGGTTGTTTACACTGCACCCCAGGGCAATGGCCTGCAAGTGTCGATCGCCGCGACTTCGATTGCAGATGCGAGCGTGAGCACCTCGGTGCCAGTATCTTTACCTGTTGAAGCCAGCCCAGTCGCATTATCTCCCACATCTGTTCTGCCTACGTCCATCGTTGGGGAACCGTACTCCGCCACTATCTCGGCTTCCGGCGGCTCGGCTCCTTATGTCTTCCAGGAGCTAAACCTACCGTCTTGGGTCACGGTCACCACTACATACGACTCGGTAACATTCTCGGGTACGCCGACCGCCCCCGGAACACTCGATGCACAGGTAACGGTCACAGATACATCGAAACCGTCGACCGAGACGGCTATTGGCTATTACCCACTTACAACCTATGCCGCTCCCGCTGCGAACAACGCCCTGCTAAAGGGGTCATACGCATTTTACGGCCTCGGCGCGCAGGACGGCACCAGCAGTAACACTGTCGCGACCGAGCCTCCTATCGCATATATCGGATCGCTCACCGCGGATGGCAACGGAAACATTACGGGCGGAGAGATAGACATTAATACTTACATGGGCCTAACCAGCTATAAGGCTCTTACCGGGACATACAACATCGGGCCGAACCAACTCGGCACTGTCACGCTTGTACCGCCGGTCGCCGGCGTCAACCCCATCACGTTGGTCGTGGGTCTTAGTGGCATCAGCAGCAATGTTGCTACGCAAGGAAGCTTTATTGAATATGACGACTCCACCGGCATAGGCGCCGCGCTCACCGCAGGTTCAACAGGAATCCGGGTCAACGGCTTGCTGGCCCAGCAAACAACCTCCTCACTCAGTTCCACCACGAGCCCACTTACCGGTAGCTATGCCTTCGGCATGGGAGGAAGCAACCCAAGCTCCTTGCAGCCCTCTACTCCATCCTGCCAGGTCGTCACCTCCGGAAAAACATACTATTACTGCGGCCCTGTATCGCTTGCCGGCGCAATGACCATGGGCACGGGCGGCGCGATTACGACCGGCGATGAGGACGTCAATCAAGCGCAGGAAACAGCACCACTCGTTACGCTCACCGGTACATTCAGCAATTCCGGAAATACCGATGCTTCCGGCCGGATCACAGCCTCTATTACCGCAAAGAATCCGACCGCGACAATCCCGCTCAACGCGTGGCCGTCGGACTTCATCGTCTACGTCGTCAATCCGAAAACGTTTTACATCATGTCTTCAGACTCCTACGCTTCCAACACGCTTTTGGCGGGTGAGGCAATGCAGCAAAACCTGGCTGATATTGCAGCCACGCCGTTCAGCGCTACGGTCCCCATCGTCGGGTATTCGAACACTCTCTCTTCGGAAGATTTCCCCAACAACGAGGGAAACCTCAGAACAGAAATGGAATTTTTAACTGCCACACCAACGAGCGCAACAGCAGGATCCATGGTCGGCACGACGTTTGCCAACGGTGCAGGAACCATCTCGGCCGGTGCTCCCGCAGCGATCGCCAAATTCACATACACCGTTACGTCCAACGGCAGGGTAAAGCCCTCCGCCTCTGGCATACCGACCATGTATTTGGTAGACACAGGCACTGGATTTGGAACGAATTGGGACCCAGCCGTCACCAGTGCTGTAACCGCAGGAACCTGGATCATTCAGCAGCAGACAAGTACCGCTCTCAACGCCGGCACGTACGTCATGAGTCAACCCTTTCCGAATTCTAACGTGGCTCCTTTAGAGACGGGCTCCATCGTCATCCCAGCCGGAGGAGTACCAGCCACCGGAACAAGTATTCCTTTTATGGGCAACGTATACGCCAGCTACTCCGAGCCAACCGCTGAAGAATCCAACCCCGCCAGTGCGCTTCTGTACAGCGAGCCGATCACGGGAACGATTTCGAACACGACTGGAGTCATCCCGATTAACGGGATGACTACGTCCACCGGAGTAATGGTTTGCAACAGCGGAGGCGGTTACGTCATCTCGCCGACGGAGTTTGCCTGCCTTAGTGGCACTTCAGGCATAGGTTATGCGCAAGTCTACGTTTTTCAACAATAGGCAGGGTGGCCAGCATCTCGCATCCGCACAATGTGGACGGGAAATTACACGCGTCCAGTAATTCAGAAGGCAGCCGTTCTTGGAGGCAGGAAAAATTTATGACTTACAGACAATCAATTGCGATCAATAGTGATTTGGAGTGCACCGAGTCTAACGTAACGCCATGCCGTTTCGAGAGTTGTCGAATCGCGCTTGCTGGACTCAAAAAAGCGGCTGTTTTCCTTATTTGTATTGCTATGCTCGCGGGCTTCCCACCCCGTCAACTTTGCGCCCAGACCACTGCGGGCGGAATTGCCGGAACTGTCAAAGACTCAACTGGCGCTGTGGTGAGAGGAGCGCAGATCACGCTGACCAATCAAGCAACCCAGGTCAGCCAGAAAACGGTTTCGACGTCGACCGGCACATATACCTTTGGGGACGTCCCTATCGGCACCTATATGCTCAAGGTAACCGCTCGTGGCTTCAGAACCTATGAAGACAAGGGTATTGAGATTCACATGCAAAATACCGTCACCGCCGACATTCCACTGGTGCCAGGTACCGTGCAGGAGGTCGTGACGGTCACTGCGGCTGCGCCACTGTTGCAAGCGCAGGATGCATCTCTCGGGCAAACCATTGGCACACAAGAGATTAACGATCTGCCGCTGAATGGCCGCTCCTGGCTCTCTCTGGCGGGAATCGCAGCCGGCAGCTATGCTTTGGGAGCGCCAGGCAGTGGCAGTTCCACTGCGATCTTTATCAACTCGGCGGAGCCCGGCCAGGTTGATTTCCGGCTGAATGGGGTAGACGACAACAACAATGTGTTTGGCGGAGCGAATGTGGCTCCCGTTCCGGATGCAATGCAGGAGTTCAAGATCCAGTCCGGCAATAACAGCGCCCAGTTCGGTCAGTTTGCCGGGGCTGTGATCAATGCCCAGCTAAAAGCCGGCACAAACCTCGTACACGGAGATGTGTGGGAGTACTGGCGCGGCCAGCAGCTCGAAGCAAACAACTACTTTAGCAAACTGAACAATATCGCCATTCCACTGTATCGCTACAATAATTATGGTGGAACGATTGGAGGCCCGGTTGTTATTCCTCATGTTTATAACGGGCGAGACAAGACATTCTTCTTCTTCGACTACCAGCACCAGGGTATTACGCAATCGAACCTTTATACAGAAACCGTACCGACCAGTTCCATGCAAAGCAGCGGGTTCACGAACCTTCAGGATTTGATCAACTACAACAGCGGAACGAATACGGATTTGTTAGGACGCATCTTTTCCCATGGTACGGTTCTGGACCCTGCGACGACGCGTGGTGTGGCATGGTTAGCAACCGACCCCATTTCGGGTTTCACAAACAACAATACGGTCGCAAATCCTGCCATGGCAACTGCGTACGTCCGGGATCCGTTTTATAGCGGCGGAAGTATTGCCGGAATCAAGAATTTTACTGCGCTGACTTCCGAACTAAACATCCTTCCGCAAAACCGGCTCGATCCCAATGCGGTTGCCTTGCTGAGCCTGTATCCGGCTGCAACCATTCCCGGGCAGCTTACGAACGACTTCTTCACGGCCTCTCCAAACACCCAGCATACCGACCAATACGACCTAAGAATCGATGAGAACATCAGCCAAAAAGACCGTATCTGGGGTGCCTATACGCACAGTAATCATGTGGCCTCCTCTGTGCAGCCATTCCCGGGGGCCATCGGAGAAGATCTCGGCAGCCAGGGCGGTACCGCCCCCAGCTATCAGGGGTCGTTGCACTACATCCATGTCTTTTCGCTGTCGCTGGAAAATGACGCGACCGTCGGGTATAACCACGAGCTAGGCGTATCGGAAGGGCCGGAGGCGAACGTTTTAGGTATACCCGCGCAGTATGGCATCCAGGGCATTCCACAGTTTCCTGGCAATGGAGGTCTTCCAACCTTCACCATCAGTGGGCTTTCCGCCATTGGGGGGCATGGTTTCAGACCCTCGCTCAATGCCGACACCGGGTTTCAGGTTCAGGACAACCTGATGAAGATCCACGCGAATCAGGTCTTCAATATCGGGTTCAACTTCTCTCATGTTCGAGGAAATATTACTCAGCCTTCGGCCAGCAGGGGTACTTTCTCCTTCAGCGGAGCCTATTCGGACATCCCCAATAAGGGTGCGAGTCTAAACGGCATTTCCGACATGTTGATCGTGCCGGGGGTATCCAGTATCAAAGCATCTACCGGCGTCAGCCCGATCAACAACAACGGCGGCCCCTCGGCTTTTACGGGTTCCGATTATGGGAAGTCCCTCTATTACGCCAACTATTATGCGGGCTATGTGCAGGACGACTGGAGACCTACAGCGAATCTGACCTTCAATCTTGGGGTGCGTGTTGAAAACTTCACGCCCTACGGAGAATCGAGGGGTGAACAAGCGAATCTGGTTATGAGCGGCAATGGAAATGAACTGCCAGCCACTTACTATATTCCGGAAAAAGGCTGCCAGACGATGCGATCGGCGCAGTTCGATACATTACTGATTGCGAGCGGAGCGTCGATCCAATGCGTTCCCGGTAATACCGTCAACAAGACGCCAGGAGCAACTGTAGCGCCACGCCTCGGGCTCGCATACCGCATTCCGGGCCACAGAATCGTGGTGCGTGGCGGCTTCGGCATCTCCTACGGTGCATTTGACAGCGTTGGCTATGGCGGTACCCTGGGAGCCAATTATCCATTCCAATATACGATCAGCTCTTCCAGCACAAGCTCGCAGGATCCTGAGGTCCTGCCCAACGGTGCCACAACGGTCACGATGGAGGATGCATTCGCCGCAGTCAACCTAAACGATCCGGCTCTGGTAAGCATTCAGAACCTAGTGTTGTACGGTAAGCAATTCCACTATCAGATACCTAGAGTGACAAGCGTCAATGTTACCGTTCAAGACCAGTTCACCAATCGGGATTCCATTCAGGTTGGTTTTGTGGGATCGTTCGGAAGGCATCTCGATGCATTCGGAAACTTCAATTCTGCCTCCGAAATGCTGACGGTAGGCAGCGTTGTGCAAGCTGTACCGTACATTCCCATGCCGGACTTTGCCAGGAACTCTCAATATCTGCAGAGCATCGCGATCACCAACTATAACTCCATGCAGGCTGTCTACGAACACCAGTTCCATCAAGGCCTCAATCTGCTAGTGAACTATACCTATGGCAAATGTATGTCGGACGATGAAGGGAAAGCGGGGCTCGACTCCACTGCCTATCGGGCAGAATGGCTCCCGGGATTCGGTATCGAGCGCGACTATGCCTTATGCACAGGGGACGCCACCAACCTAATCCATGTAGCGGGCGAAACAAGGCTGCCCTTCGGACGTGGCCAGCACTTCTTCGGCAATCCCAACCGGATAACAAATGCGTTTATCGGAGGATGGCAGGTCAACTACATCTTTAGCGCTCAGACAGGCCAGCCTATCGGCATCGGATGTGCTACGGCGACATCCGGGGATTTTGGCTGCAATGCAAATCTGGTCCCAGGACAAAATCCCAATTCCGGTCCGCACAATCGACTTGATTGGTTCAATATCAAAGCATTCGCAACTCCCCCGGTTGTAACAGTGGACGGGCAAACCGACTTTTCTCCGCTCGGCAGCGCCCCCTACCAGGTACGTGGCCCGGGATTTTACAATCTCGACGCCTCCCTCTTCAAAAGCTTCCACACCGGCAAAGAAACTCGATTGGAGTTCCGTGCGGAGTATTTCAACGCCCTCAATCATACGCAGCTAAGCAATCCAGGCCAGTTGAATTACACCAATGCTAACCAATTCAGCACCATTACATCCACGCGGCAAACGGCTCGAGAAGGGCAGCTTGCGCTGAAGCTGTTCTATTAATAAAAACGCACAGCGTATAGCGATGATGGGAGAGCATTCGCTTTCTTCCATCATCGCCATCCAACATTGACGGTGGCCGAACTAAAAGAGACTTTGGAATGAAACTCATGATGTGTCAGTTGAAATTCATACTGATGGCTTTGCATTGGGCAGCGCGGAGTACATGGTGCTAACGAATGGCGAAATTCATGCTGCCGAAAAGAAAGAGTAATGGGCCTTCAAACACGAATACTGTTGTTTGAACGTAGGAAAGGGAATTATGATGCCTCGTATCCTCGGTTGCATTTTGTTGGTCAGTCTAGTTTGTGATCCTTTGCATGCTAAGGGACAATCGGAACCAGCGCAGCCTGCCTACAGCCTTCACACGAGCACAAATCTTGTGGTTGAAGATGTCGTAGTGACCGATACACACGGCAACCCGATACAGAATCTGACCGCATCCGATTTCACGATTCTGGAAGATGGTAGTCCGCAGAAGGTCAAGGTGTTTCGAGAGCATATAGCGGATATGCCAGCGCCCCTGTCTCCGATACCCCAACTCCCGCCTGGGACTTTTACAAACGAATCCGTCGCCCCTACTGAGGGCGCGCTCAATATCCTTCTACTCGACAAACTGAATACCCCGTTAGATGCGCAAAGCACCGTTGTCAATCAAGTGCTGAAGTATTTGAAAGAACCACGCACGGATTCGCGCATCGCCATCTTCGCCCTGACAACCCAACTTAAATTATTGCAAGGATTCACCTCCGATCCTGCTGTACTTCGCGCACTGGTAGAAGGCAAGAAGGCGCTTCCGGGCGGATCGGTAGTGAGCACCAACTCTATGTCTGCGGACGAACCAGGTGCTGACACTTCGATGACGACGACGGCTGCCGATGCTATGGGTAACTCACCCGATGCGGCCACGATGTTGTCGAGCTTGGACGATTTGAAGTCGGAGCAAAAATCTTTCCAACTGATGCTGCGTGCGCGCTATACCCTGGATGCTTTTAACCAACTGGCGCGTTATTTGAGTGCTCTGCCCGGGCGCAAAAATATCATCTGGTTTTCCGGCGGGTTTCCTATCAGCGTCATGCCGGACGGTGGTCTCCAAGATCCCTTTGCTGCTGTTGCTTCTGCTGAGGATGAGTATAGGGACACGGTAAATTTGCTCGCTCGCAGCGAGGTCGCGGTTTATCCCGTCGACGCTCGAGGGCTTATGGCGGAACCGATGTTGAGTGCGGCAAACTCGAACCACAACTATGTGAAGGATCCAACGGCGCTCGCCAACAGTCAACAGAAGTTCTTTCAGGGCACAACTACCCAACACGCCATGATGAGCCAGATGGCGGAAGAAACAGGAGGCGCGGCCTTCGTGGATACCAACGACCTGAAAACGGCCATCGGCAAAGCGATCGAAGAAGGTTCTAATTATTATACGATCACGTATGCGCCCACCAACCATGACCAGAAGGTGGACTATCGGAAGATCGAGATCAAGCTCGACCGCGCTGGCGCGAAACTTTCCTATAGGCGTGGCTACTATACGGATAAGCCGGTAGCCGCGCATCACGAGGATGCGAATAACAGCAAAAGCGATTTACCACCCTATAGCTATATCCGGTCGGCTATGCTGCACGGCGCTCCTGATCCAGTAGAGATGGTTTTTGTGGCCAATATCAGGCCCAGCATTGCAACCACGGAGACAGAACTTGCACAGGGCAATCAAGGGAATCCCAAAGTATCCGGTCCCTACCGCCGCTACACGGTCACGTTTGTCACCAATCCGAGAGGATTGGATTGTGCGGTCACAGATGATGGCACCCATCATTGCGTCTTGGAGTTTCTGAGTTTTGTTTATGGCGTGGATGGAGCACTAATCAATACTCAGACCAACGGTATGAATTCGACGTTTTCACCGGAAAGGTTTGCTGCTTTTCAGAAAAGCCAATTCTTTACGTATCACCAGGAAATCAGCATTCCGGTCAAAGGAGAGTATTATCTCCGCCTTGGAATGCGTGATGATACTTCAGGGAATGTGGGGGCTCTGGAGTTACCCGTTGCAGAGATTGCCAAACTGCCGCCTCTTCCGCAGCGCACGCCCGCAGTTGGAAACGGATCTGGGACCACACCGAAAAAACAGGAACCTCCGTACAATTAGTCACATACCTATTCTTAATTCTGCGCAAATCCAGATACCCTTGAGTCCCCCCACCCGTTCATGTGGACCGATGTGCCTGTCATCCACTACAAGTGCAATGACTTCTGTAGCTTGGACCTCAAGGAACGTCCAAACCAAGTCGAAAAATGGCTAATTCGCCGTTAATTTCCTTGTTCGCAGGGAATGCAACTGGAGACGTGTTCGTCCAGACTGTAAGCACCGCCAGTTATAAACAAGTAATCTAGAGTGAACCGGTTACATGATGATGGGAAGCCTGATTTGGCTGCCAAATCGGGCTTTCGTCTTTCCGTGGAGATTCTCTCAACATCTTGTAAAACGGGCTAAAGCCCATATTCATCTCATGGTTGAGGGTAGGCACCGCAAAGTGGGTACATGGATCAAAGTTCTGAGATTCTCACATTCAAGGCTTTGGCGAGTCACCGCTACTATATTGATGCTATTGCTTGTCGCGGTTTACCGCGCGGAGTCTTGAACGATGCCGGTGCGCCTGAAAGATATCGCTGACGATCTGAACCTTTCGAAGATGACGATTTCGAAGGTTCTGAGCGGGCAGACTGATATCAGTGCCGAAACCAAGGCCCGAGTACTCCAGCGGGTCAAAGAGCTCAAGTACATCCCCAACATTAATGCGAACAGCCTGCGCACCGGCCAGACGATGACCGTTGGTCTGATTCTCCCTTCACTGCGAGAGGTGCACCTTTCGGAGATTGCAGAAGGAGTGGCTGAGGTGATTCGCGCGGATGGGTATGTTCTATTGGTTGGCAACAACGGTAATGATCCGGAGCTTGAACAACGGCAGCTTGAGATGTTTCTTTCACGGCAGGTAGACGCCGTGATACTTATCTCGACTCAGGAGACAAACGAGTTCCTGGAACAAATGAATGCGCCGCGGAAGACGAACTTAGTGTTCGTGAATCGTAAGCCGCTAGGGTCGAGCGAACATTTTGTCGGCCTGCATGAGGAAGAGGTGGGGCGAATTGCATGTGAGCATCTGATCAGCTGCGGTTGCAAGCGCATCGCCTATCTGCGAGGCCCACGGACGGCAATAGGCGACCTGCGAGCCAGAGGGTATCGGCGGGCGATTTCAGACCGTGGGCTTACGTTCCAGCCGAATCTTGTGATCGACACTATGGGAACCGGCGAGACGGAATATCGGCGCGGCTTTCGGGCGATGGCAAAGTTGTTGGAAAGGCGCAGCCGACCGGATGGCGTGATCGCCTATACGGACAGCATGGCAGCGGGTGCGATGGATGCCGGGTTGCGTGCGGGTGTGAAGATTCCGGCGGAGATGCTATTCGCCGGTTGTGGCAACGATACGCTGTTGTGTGACATGCGTGTGCCTCTTACAAGTGTTGATTTGTGCAGCCATGAGATTGGACAGAGAGCAGGGCGCATGGCGTTGCGTCTGAGTACACCCGGGAAAAGCGCGGCGGGACGTGGCTCGCTGGTGAAGCCGAAGTTGGTGCGGCGTTTGTCTACCGGGCTCTAAATTGATGGGAATGATGTTTTGGAATGGGTTTGCCCGTTGTTGAAAGGAGTAGTGCCGATGCAACGACAGAGTCGACAACCGAAGTTTGATCTGGTGGTGTTCGGAGAGTTCTTCTCGGACATGATTTTTTATCAGCTGCCGCGACGACCGCTATTCGGCGAAGAGTCCAAGACGGACTCATTTCTGGTTGCGCCTGGTGGAGGGCTATCGACGACTGCGATTGCGGCCAGCCGGCTGGGTACGGCAACCGGAATCATTACGCGAGTGGGCGCCGATGCGACGTTTCTGCCGACGTGGAACGAGATCGTTCACGAGAAGCTTGATATCACCGCATGCGAGTTCCGCAAGGACCTGCCCACTGCGTTGACCGTGTGCGTGGCATACAAGAACGATCGCATGATGGTGACGCATGAGCCGATCAACAGGCGCCTGGAAGACCTGTTGGACAACGAGGCCGTGCAGCGAAAGTTGGAGCAGACGCGACATGTGCATCTGGCGTGTGCGCTGCATCGGCCTGCTAAGTGGCTGCCCGTGTTACGGCGGTTGCGGGAGCGTGGGATCACTGTTTCGGCAGATTTCGGATGGAATCCGGATATCTCGGTGAACCAACTGATTTCAATCGTGCGGCACTGCGACTTTATCTTCCCGAATGAGCGGGAGGCGCGAGCAGTTACGGGAACAACGAGCGCAAAACGGGCGCTTGAGAAACTGCAGGATTGGGTGCGAGTGCCGGTGGTGAAGCTCGGTATGAAGGGCGCGTTGCTGATGGCCGACGGCAAGGTGTATCAGCAGCCTGGGCTGCATTTGCAGATGGTTGATGCGACGGGCGCGGGCGATGCATTCAACGGCGGATTCCTGCATGCCTTCCTGCATGGCTCGGACTGGGACGACTGTTTGCGCGCGGGAAACATCTGTGGAAGCCTCGCAGCAACGCGGCCTGGTGGTTCCAGGGGTGTGCCTGAGATCAAGGAATTCAATCGCCATATGATTGCTCTGCGTAAGGTATAAATCGCCGGATTGGTTGAGCCTTCGAACGTCGCTTTTAAGCGGCGATGTTAAGTCCGTGTGTTTTTCTTGACAATTTTTCTTGACACGGGATGATGAAGCGTCCTATAAACAACCTCACGCGCCAACTTTACCGGTAAAGTTCAAGGCTACCTGATTTTTCGGATGCTTCATTGCTTCTCCGTACCTTGCGACAAGATTTCCACTTAAGGAGATTTTCACCGTGACACCTTCCGATTTTTCCCGTCAGAAAGTGCGGTCTGCTCGTCTTGTGCAGGTCTGCATGCTGCTCATGTTCCTGATCGCGATGTCCGTGGGCACAGCGTTCGGACAAACCGATACGGGATCGATTGTGGGAACGGTTCAGGATCCGAGCCGTGCGGTTGTCGCTGGCGCGCAGGTGGAAGTGACCGACACGGCGACCAACGTGACACGGACGTTCAAGACGAACGCTGATGGCAGCTACCAGGCGCTGCAGTTGATCCCCGGCGTGTACGACGTGAAGGTCACCTTGCAGGGCTATTCGGTTGGGGTAAGGAAAAATGTGACGATCGACGTTCAGACGCGAGCACAAGTGGACATCACGCTTGCGGTGGGCTCGGTGCAGCAGCAAGTGGATGTGAGCAGTACTTCGCAGATGTTGCAGACGCAGTCGGCAGAAGTAGCCGGCGTGCTAACCAACCAGGAGATAAACGATCTTCCGTTGAATGGTCGGGATTATGACAATCTCGCGCTGACGCAACCAGGCGTGTTTCGTGACAATACGGTTTCGAACGCTGCTGAAGGGCTTTTCAGCGTGAACGGCAACCTTCAGCTGCAAAACTACTTTCAGTTGGATGGCATTGATAACAACTCGAAATCGGAAAATTTGCAGGAGCAGTCAACCCAGTCGGTGATTCCTCCACCGGACGCGTTGCAGGAGTTTGTGCTGCAGACGAGGACATACTCCACGGAATTCGGCACCTCGGCAGGCGCGGTCGTGAATGTTTCGACCAAGTCCGGTACGAACAACTTTCATGGCGATGCATGGGATTACATCCAGAACGCCGCGCTGAATGCCAATACGTTCTTCAATGACTACAACGGTGTAGCTAAGGGGCCTTACAGCCAAAACCAATTTGGCGGAACGGTTGGCGGACCGATCGTCCGTGATCGCACCTTCTTCTTTGTGGCTTATGAGAACCTGCTGAGCAATACATCTTCGACGGTGCAGTCGGTTGTTCCTACTACTGCGATGAAGGCGGGCGACTTTAGCGCGGCGACCAATGGCAGCTATATGGCTGCGGCGAATCGTACGATGACCCCGCTGGTTCCGAGCCAATCAACCTGCTTCTCTTCAACTAACGTGATTAAGTCTTCCTGTTTTGATCCTGTTGGCCTGGCAGTGATGAATCTCTATCCAGCTCCGAGTCCACAGCTGGGGCCGGTGAATGTCTTTACAGGAGCGGCGAACTATCTGTATGTTGCTTCCGTTCCCAACAATACGAGGACACTGGATGTTCGCGTGGATCACACGTTGAACAAGAAAAATCAGATCTTCGGACGCTATGCGTTTGACTATGCAAATTACGAGAACCCGGCCCCGTGGACCTCAAACCCAATCGCAGGCAACGGATCCGGCTTTCCGACGACGTATATTCTGCACGATCAGTCTGTCGCGCTCGGATGGACGTATACGCCGAAAAACAATCTGGTGAACACAGCGCATGCAGGCTATTTACGGACCTACTCGCACAGCGATCCAATCGGTCTGACGGATGGTGTTTCCGATGCTTCACAGATCGGGTTGAAGGGAGTGCCGCAGAACCCTGAAGTGACAGGTATTCCACCGTTCGAGGAGAGCGGTATCAACAGCATCGGGTCGGCATACTATCGTCCGCAGTACCAGGTGGCTCAAACGTATCAGTTGCTCGATTCCCTGTATCTATTGAAAGGCAGGCACAGTTATCAGTTTGGCTATGAGTATCACCAGGATGCTTTGAATTTTTTCGACATGGAAGCTCCGCAGGGCATCATCTATAACTCGGGCATTTATACCAATACGAATGGTTTTGGGGCAGCTGACCTGCTGCTGGGCGATGTTTCGCAGTTGATCTTGGAGACACCTATTGAGATCAACAATTACATTCGCGGCAACTCGTTCTATGGACAGGATACGTGGCGCATCAAAGACAACCTGACGGTTAACTATGGCGTTCGGTATGAACTGTATCCGCCGTTCTGGTTGAACCGCGAAGGACGCACGGCAAACTTCTCGTGCGGGGCCCAGGTGTATCCCGCATGCATTGCGTCCGGACCGCCGGCCGGTGGTGGCACGATGGTGACCGCTGTGGGCAACAGGGGATGGTCGGGCGATACGCAGATGAACACCGACCACAACGACTTCTCGCCGCGCGTGGGCTTCTCCTATCACGTGGCCAACCCGATAGTTCTGCGCGGTGGCTATGGCATCTTTCGGCAGTTCATCAATCGCATCGGGTCGGAGTCGATGCTGCAGGATAATCCTCCGTTTCTCGGTTTGTACCAGATAGCTCAATCGGCCGGAAGCACGACGCCGGTGTTTCAGCTTGGCTCTACGACAGGCATGAACTCAAGTGCCTATCTTAGCCAAGCGAGCATCGCCGATCTTCTTATCCCCGGGCCAGCCGTGACTTGCGTGACGGGCACGCTGGTGAACGGAGCATGCGTGGGTGGGGTTGCCGGTGGACTGCCGACGCAGCATGTGCGCGCACAGGGAATCAATAACCGCACCAGTTATATCCAGCAGGTGAGTTTTGGCGCGCAGTACCAGGTGACCGGGAATACGACCGCGAGCCTAAACTACATCGGCAACTGGGGTCGCAAGATGAATCGCGTACAGAATGCCAACCAGGGATTTGTGCAAAGCTGCCCGACTTGCGCTGTGGTAACACCCGCCGCGGATATCTACTTCCCGCTGACGAGCTTCAACTCCGGCAACACGATCGACAGCAATCACTCGGCCAACGGTGCGGGGCAGCACGCGTTTGTGGAGCTTGCCACGAATGACGGCAACACAGACTTCAATGCGTTAGAGGCTAACCTGCAGCGGCAAATGAATCATCGGCTGATGTATACGGTGAGCTACACGTGGTCTCATAACATGGCGGACTTCGTGGATAACCTGACGGGAGCGGACACGCCGCAGGATGCGCATAATTATGGCTTCGAGATGAGTAACTCCGAGCAGGATGTACGGCAGCGGTTTGTGACGACGGCGACTTATGAGCTGCCGATCGGACAGGGCGGCCTTGTGATGAACGGCGGTGGTCTGGGTTCGCGGTTG
>Ga0302303_10000839_pt1 | contig 22385 bp, 12 predicted proteins | sample III_Palsa_E2_1_FD_194542 | JGI IMG/M metagenome (GOLD analysis project Ga0302303, IMG submission 194542) | Peat permafrost microbial communities from Stordalen Mire near Abisko, Sweden - III_Palsa_E2_1 | ecosystem: Environmental > Terrestrial > Soil > Palsa > Peat permafrost | place: Sweden...
GGGTTGTTGGGTGACATCGATGTCCTTGTGGATGAGAGGGATGGCAGAGTACTTTAATGCCTCGCTGGATAAGGTCAGGCATACCTTACAGAAGAGCATCCTGTAAATGACTCTGTACTCGGAGGCTGTCTCGTTCCAGAAGGCCTCTTCTCCCTGAACAAGCTCAAAGAGCATGCAGGCAGATTGTCTAAATTCTTCCAAGGCCATTCCCGAGTTTAAATAAGGTAACGAAACTCTCATGGGATAACTGCATCCGATGCCAGCAGAATCCGTCCCCAGGCGTGGTGTGATGACCAGACTGCCATCCACATCCCTCAAAAATCTCTCCACACTCTCCTCCAATCCCTGAAGGAGGGGACCTAATTCCGTTTGGATGTCCGAAGAGTGAGTCATGCAGGCCTTGACAAATTCAAGGGCCCTCAGCGAACCGTGTGCCATAAAGACGAGCTTGACAAAGTCTTGGAAGTGTTTGTCATTCATCTGCTCAAAGGCCTGAAGACCTGGCAGTGAGTGAGGTGATACATAATCTACCGCCACTACCAATTGCACTTGGTCTGTGGGTAAAGGTGGCCGGGTGGCCATGAATTTCAAGGACTCACGAAAGAACTTCAAGATTTTGGGGGGAAGTTGATTCGAGCGATGGCATGAGATCATGTGTCTTCTCACATACAGGGCCAGCTCGGTGATGAGAGCATCTCCAGGTTCGGGGTTAATCTTCTCTTTGGTCAGAAACTGCTCAAATTCAGCCACCGTCTGATGCCTGTTCATGAGCAATCTGAGACTCTCCATGAAGTGGGTATACAGGATTTTTCTGACAACCGTCTGAGAATACCAGTCTTTGTGAGTAGAGGGTGTGGCCCTCAGGAGTGAATCAAACAAAATGTTCATGCGCTTAGGTGTCAAACGTGTCTTCAACCACCCTGTCAGTTGTTTCATGCTGGTCTGTCTGGTGTCGACGATGGTAACAGCAATAGCAACACCACCACCACCATCTGTCATCTGCATCATTGGTCCATGAGTTTTGTTTCCCCTTGAGCGACCATGGCCATGACGGGTCATGGATGGCGATGGTGATGATGATGATGATGATTGATTCTGACTTTGAGAAATCAATGGGGCAGAGATGGAACGGGACAGTTTGTTGTCATTGTTATTGTTATTGTGGCCTCCGCCTCCTTGGACATCAAATGATAATTTACTTTGAATAAATGACAATGGCTCGTTCCTGCCAGCCTGTGGATGCCCAATGGGAGATGTAGTGGGGGCGTCAGATATTGGGTGACCGTCACCCACCAAGGATCTGGGTAAAGATAGCTCCTTGACCTTCCTTCTGGGAACCACCGTCTTTGGCTTGCGAGCACCGACCACAGATGACGATGATGATGGAGGCGGTGGTGGTGGCTCTTCCAGATGCACAGGAACTGTCAATTCTATGATGGTTGCTGTTGTGGATAGTGTTGTCATGATCGTGAGTTGTTCATCTAACGGGGGTGGGAGGATTTGAGAGGGTGGCATTGACGTGAGTGGTGGAGGAATTGGGGCCATGAACATTGGCACAGAGTGGGTCAGTGATGATGATGACGATGATGGTAATAGAACTTTGACATCTGACTCTGTGGTGAGCGTCATCTCTGCAAAGCTTAGTGAACCATGTGGGGATCCTCCATTGCCTTTGGGGATGAGGTTGTTGTTGTCGACGCTGTCATCCTCTGTCTCGGCAAAGGTGAGCCCACCATTAAACGCAAGACCCAGAGAGTCATCACCATCATCACCCTCTTCGCCCAGGGCTCCCAGATACATGGTCTCACTGTCTTCAGCATAAGAGGCGAATTTTTGATAATACTCAAAGTCAATATCCAAATGTCCAGTCAGCATCTCATCCTTCGTCAATTGCATGCCAACCGTCTTCTCCATGAATTTTGACATTTTTGCGTCTCACACACTGTGCAGTATATTATTATTATTCTTCTGGTACTCCAAAGATTAGGAGAGAAGAGAGCATGCGAAGATGGGGAGCGGGGGTGAGTGAACTGACGGAAAGCGATGACCCAAATCTACATTGGTCAAAGAGAAAGAAAAAACAAGAAAAAAAAGTTAAGACCATTCTCGCAGCACACGCACACGCACCCACACCCCCATTGGCAAATTGAAAAAAAACTTTTTTTTCATTCACAAAAAAAATGATCAGATGAGTTTTTTTTCCATTGCCACACCACACCCCCATCCGCGACCCTTTTCGCCTCAGAAAGAGTGAGGAAGGGAAGCATTGAAAAAAAAATTGAGTGTGGGAAGAAATGAACAAAAAAAATTTTTTTTCAAGGGGGGAGAGAGCGGGATGTTTTAAATTGAAAAAAATACCTTGCGGGATAATATTAATAAAAAAAAGTGGTTGAAGGAGGAGGAGAAGGAATAGAACACACACAAATGCGCATAACCCCCCCCAAAAAAATGAGAACACAACGATATCTTGGTCCATCATTGTTTGATTCTTTTTTTTCAACATTTGAATTTTTTTGGTCATCATCATCATCATCTTTCCCCACCTTCTCTGTCTCCTTCTTGCTTTTTTTTATTTTTTTGACTCTTTCTATCCTTTTTTTTTGTGTGTATGTTGCTCGAATCAAGTTGAGTTGAATGTCTTGGTTTTTTGCATCTTTTCGAGGTTTTTCATCATCATCATCCACTTCCAGTGACAACGACAACGATACTGCATCCGCTGCTATGATGACTGTGGTACCCGTCCAAGGGTCAAGTCAATTATCAGACATGCAAGTCGCATCCTCACAATCGTCCAATAGGATCGTGACCAAGACAGGATCAGACATGGACACTATGCGCGATGTGGTGATGCCATCTGTCTCCGCCTCACAACAACAACAACACCAACAACAGTATTTTGATCATGTCGAAGACAGACCCGTGAACCTTCATGTCAAATTAGTCCCTGGGTCTATCATGGCCAGGAGGATTAGTGACCTCATGAGCCTGACCCCAAAAACCAAGGCAGGGACCATTGACATTATGGGTGCTACCTCTGTTTATCCAGGAGATACCAGAGGACTGTCTTGTGTTTATCAGGCCAGCGAGGAAGGATTGGTGCTGGTGGATGCCCTCTTATCTCGCAAGATGGGTTCATCCATCTTCGGTTGGAAACTACCCAGTATTTTGGCAGGAAGAATTTTGCTGAAGGATGCAGATGAGAAGTTCATTACCAAGGTTGTGTCTTTGTTTTCTGCCTCTTCTGGTAAACTGGCCAGGGTGAATGGTGGTGGCACAAAAAAACTGGCCAGATATCTCTTTCGCCAGACAGCCCATGAACCACCTGCCCTGCCCGATGAAACATTCTTTGGACTGTACAAGATTTTGGGTGAAGACAAGAGACACTTTGAGGTATACTTGGTTATGGGATCCTGTGCTGGATGTTTATCCTCCAGACCCTTGTTGGAATCACGTCTCATGACCTCCGCCTCCACAGATGTCCAACATGATCCTGAGAGCGGTGCCACCAACACCAACAACAGGGAGAGACATCTGAATGATGACTTGGTGGCAGAGATGACCCATTGCAAGCGTGGTCTGGAAATCAACATGGAACAGATGGCTCTGAAATGTATCATCGAGCTGGCTGACCTGTCGGGTCTTCGATACGATGAGCGAACTAGGATGATGTCAGAACTCTCATCTCAACTTGTCGTCTACTCACCCGATATAGTGGCATTGTATGAGAACCATCCTCCCCACCTTCATCACACCACGTCTGCTGAAGAAGAGGAGACATTTGCAACCGAACCTGCTGATGGTGATGCTGCTGCAATGATACCAGAAGGTGTGATGGTAGGTCTACATCCCACGGTGTACACAGACCTTGACATCCTCACCAAGACGACACTGGGGATGAATGTGATTAACATCAACACCTCCACCACCATTTTTTTGGCAGTGAGAGACAATCCATTGTCTGGTTTGCACTTGGTGTCCAAAATCTCGGAGGCTCATGCCCTCACCACTTCCACCACGGTACACAAGGTGTCTGGCTACATGCCCACCATCTTCACTGACTTGAATCAATCACATCAGTCAGAACCTGGTCATTCCATGCATGAAGGTCAAAGTCAAGGTCACACCAAACATCATCATCACCATCATCACCACTCTCACTCTCACCATCAACCCTTTGTCTTTGAACCATGGAGAACCAACATCACTCGACGTGATTTTATTCCTCAAGTGACCACACCTCTTTGGCCCAACAGTAACCATGGACATTTAAATTTCACCCATCCCAGAACTTTGATTCCTTTGGTCTTTGTTGCGCCACAAACAATATCACTATCCTGATTTTGTTGTAACCCCAGCAAAAAAATAATAATGATAAAAAAATGAAAAAAAAGCAATCCACTTGAACCACTTCTCTCTCTTTTTTTGTTTTTTTCAATCCTTTCTCCTCTTCCTCTCTTTCCACCCCCTTCCACCCAACATTTTTTTGTTTATCTTCTACAAGCATGCATGCACACACCCTACCCACCCCCCACACACATTCAATCTTGTTACCAATCCTTTTTCTTTCTTTCTTTATTTTTTCTTTCTTTCTTTCATCCATCCATAGCACTTAGCCTATCTTTTTTTCTTGATAAACCAACACTTTTTTCGTTGCCTTTGACCATCTATTTTGTTGTTGTGCGAAAAAAATGGACAAGCCCACTTTCAAAGCATTGAGCGAGCTTTCTGAGAACCTCAGCTGGGGTCAAACAGAGTTTGACAAGGTCTGTGAGCTCTTGTGCACGGACGACAAAAAGAGGACTGAGTTTGCCACCAACTTGACCATTTTGGTGAAGAACAGTGTCAGCATTCTTCCTGAGTGCTCTGAGGCATCAGAGATTTCGATCTTTGGTTCAGATTGTGGAGACAAGTCCAAAGCCATGGTGTCATTCCTCGCCGACGATGACTTCAAGGCTCTCGGCAGGACCTTCCTGCCCAAGTACATGGACCTGATCAACGACAAGATGGTGTGTGAGAAGCTCATGCCCTTCTACGACAACAACTCGAAGCTCATGATCCAGGGTCACATGAATGGCCGCCACATTGGCAGTGAGCAGGGACTCATCAAGTTCAACTGGTTCTCGTACTGCATCCTCAGGAGCATGATCCACCTCAGGCGTCATGCTGAATCTGCCATCGCCCGTGAGGAGAGGGACACTCACGCCCCCATGTTCACTCAGGTCTTTGTCGAACTGTTTGAGAACAACACCGTTCGCGATGGCGTGTCCAAGGGTCTTGCCCCTGTCATGGCTGGTCTCTTTGCCGAGCTGACCATTGAGCTGAAGAACGAACTGAAGAAGGCCGTCTTTGAGGCTCACGTCCTGTCCGCAGCTGCCATCGTGGAGGCCGTCAAGAAGGGGAGCAAAAAGTGAGCAGAATACGCACAAACAAAAAACGAACTTTTTTTCTTAACGCCCACACCCTCACCATTCATCCATTGCCATCTTTTTTTTCAATCTCCCATTTTTTTCTGTGTGCACTCTTTCTATCTCTCTCCTTTTTTTGGTCTTCCTCTTCTTCTGAAAGAAAAAAAAGTAAACTACAACTCCTCCTTGCTCTCTCTCTCTTTCTTCGCAGATACACACATACAAAAAAAGAAATCATGTCCACATGCTCTGTCTGTAACAAATACGATGCACCCAGTTTGATATGCTCTGTGTTTGGAAGAACGCCCACCCCCATTATTCATACTGTGGGTGACTTGGATCATGAAGGGAGACTCTTGTTGAGGACAGCGAGTGGGAAGCCAGTGGTCACTTGTGGGGCCATGTGTGATTTGTGCAAACAGCAGGTGCTCAAATGTGCGAGGTGTGGCCTGAGGTGGGATGTACTTCACTTGCCTGCCAGGTGTACCTTTGTGACCACGAAGTTGGGACCCTGTCATAGTGAGAGCAGTCATTATTGTCGTTTATGTTGGAAGGGCTTCTCCTCCTCTGCCCATCTCATTCAGGTCAGGGCACTTCCTGAAGACCTGGTTCCTCATCTCTCTGGAGGTGTCATCACCAAGACCAGAAAAACCAAGCACAGGGAGCGATTTGGATTCAAGGGTCGTGGCAAGAATGACAAGAAGAAAAAAGGTAGCGATGAAGATGATGAAGATGATGACAAGGACCACCTCTTGAAAAATCAACAACAAGAGAATGGCGGTGGCGGAGAAGAGGAAGAGGAAGACCATGGTAACCAGGACAAGAAGGTGACTATGGCCAAGATTCAAGGATTGTTGGAGACGATCATGAAGTCAGTGAGCCCTACGGTACGCCAGAAGATTCAGAATGACTTGGATGAAATTGAACTTACATCCATCGGATTGGAGGATATGCCCACGAATTCAACGACAACAACCAAAAAGAAGGGAACGGGAACGGGAAAGGGAAAGAGTCCCCAGCTAACTTCATCACCTGCTGCCAGCAAGGCAGGTCCAGTGAAGATAGTAACATTGTTGGCTGGACAGAAGACTATGGATGCCGCTGTTTGCAGAGACTGTCTGAACACAACATCTCACCAAATATGCTCCAGCTGTGAGACCGTGGTGATGGGACGAGCTCGAATGACGGATGATTGTTTTAATCACTGAGAAAGAAAAGAAAAAAAAAGAAGTCATAACTCCCACATACTTTCCCCCCCCAAAAAAAAGAATGCATTTGTCCCTTTACGAAAAAAAATGTTGGATACCAGGTTGGACCCTCATCATCTTGAAGAGAAACTCTTTGAACAAGCTTCTCATATAGTTGAAGACAGTTCGAGGTGATCAGGGTCCAACCTGATATCCAACCAAGTAATGATGGGTGAGAAAAAGATGGATTGTACAATATGTTCTGTTTTTTCTTGTTCACCTTTTCAACTTTTTTTGTTTTTTGTTTTTCCCCTCCTCTCCTTCTTCTTTTCTCACCTCAAAAAAACACACATACACAATGTCCACCACCGCTGACTTGCCTGTTGGGATTCCTACTGATGCCGCCACCATTCCAAATGTACCCACAGTTCTCTTGGTACCTGCTGAACCTGTCAACGACAACCCCAATCCCAATCCCAACCCCAATGAGGATGAGGAGGATGAGGATGAGGAGGATGTTGTGTTAGAAGTGACAAACATCCACCCTGCTACAACTGTTGTGGCTGCGGCTCAGGCTCTTGCTGCTCAAGCTCAAGTTTACAGGAATACCCATGGCTTACATCCTGCTGCGACTGGTAATCAAGCACCATCCGTCAAGCAATTATTGGCTCACCCACGGCTGAACTTCTTACTTCATAAAATCTTCCACCATGGCTATGGGCACAACAACCTCGATGTCATTTTGGAGAGGTTTTTGGAGACCCTGAAGGAGAACAAGCAGTACGCCCTCCAGCTGGGTCAAACGAACATGGTGTGGGACGACCTGATCACGGAGGACTTGCCCTTTCACTTTCCCACAGAATGTCTCACCTTTGTCTACAAAGATCGACTCTATCTCTTGGGTGCCAAAAGCGAGAACTGGAGAATTTCCTCCACGACCCTGGGTTTGGTGGAGATTAAACTCAAGGAGGAGGAGGAAGAAAAAGAAGATCATAACCTCGATGCTGATGAGGATCAAGTGCATGGTACAGAAGAAAAAAAATTGATGAATTTTTTTCGTGATCGCTCTCTCACTCTAGCTCTCTCTTTTTTTTGCTCTTTCGTTGAATAGAGAGAGTCAGGGAGATTCAAGTTCAGTGTACCAACATATCTTCCATCCTCAACTTCTTTAAGGTGATGCCCCCTCATAAATTGATTGAGGATCACTTGTACATGTACATTGAAGACCATGGGGTTAGCAAGATGTTTTGTCTGGACCTCATGACCTTTGAACTAGGAGAGCTTCCTGTCACGGGCGCACCCCCAACAAGACTTGTCCCTCCCCCCATTCACACCAAGGTCGACTATGCCTTCTACAAGGGTGACTTCTACCTATGTCACGACCACACCTCCATCTATCGTTTGGACCTGTCAGGCAGAAACAGACTAACGTGGGGAACCATTCCATGCCTTAACGGAGAGGCCTTCACCAATGCGAGAAGTGGAATTGTCTGGGATCACAAGATGTGGGTTCTGAGTGTCAACGCCACCCATCTCTGGTCTCTCTCTTTCAGAACGTTCAGGTGGAAAAGGCATGACATCCCCACGAATCAACCGCATCCAGTGCTCACATATCGCACGTGCTGCACGGTCAAGCTTCATGAAGGGAGCCTGGTCGTCCTGAAGAAAGATGACTATGCGGATTTTTGGAAGCTTGATTTAACCACAAGGCTCTGGTCCAAGGTTCCCACCATAGGCATGCGTCCCCACAATTTCAGGACCAGTCCATGTTTTGTCATCGACGGGGATGAACTCTACTGTGTGGGTGGTCAGTTGACTGGGAGCGGCATGGTTTCTAAAAATCACGTCAAGAAGCTCACCATTCAGACCCCATCCGGAGAAGTGGGAATGGGGGTGATGACCAAAGAGATGAAGCTGCGTTCCCGAATCGCAGACATGTACCAGGATCCTTACTGTGACATCTCCTTCAGCTTTCCCGAAAGTGGTGACTTGGCAAAGACAGTCATCAGGGCTCATCGTTCCATCCTGTGTGGTCAAAACAGTTACTTTGCCGCGATGTTCAATGGAGGATTCTTTGAAAATTCTACTCCAGGGCAATCTTGCAACTTCGTCGACACCTCCATCGCAACCCCTCTGTGTGATGTCAATCCAGTGACGTTTGAGGCCTTGGTCCAATTCATGTACGAGCGACTGGATCTTTCCGCCACCAAGGCAGACTTGTCTGACCTCTACAAACTGGCTGATATGTACCTCGTTCCTGAGCTCATGGAGGCCATCATCACCTTCATCGAGACAGAAATGAGGGGAGTGGATGCCTTGAATCTTTACGAGGCAATGCTGGGTGACACCCGCGCTCCCTCTCTGAAACTCAAGCGCAGAGCCGAGATGATCATCACCAAAGACTTGAACAAGCTATGCAAGACTGAGAGGTTTGCTTCCTTTTGCAGCGAGAACTCAGAGGCCATGCCCGACCTCACTATTCAGATCGCAAGCAGGACCAAGGTTCTTCAGCGACAGCAGCAACAACAAAAACAAAAATCAAAGCAATAATGGTTTCCTTTTTTTTCTCTCTTTTCTCTTTTCTTTCTCACTCTCGCACCAATGGAAAAATAACAAATAAACGAACGAATGAAAAAAAATGGCAGATCATCCTCTTTCTCTCTTCCTTGACTACAATAAATCGTGTCATTGATTGATTGGACCATGCGTGGAATTTATTGTGCTTGTGTGTGTTTTTTCTTCTTCAAAAACGTAACACAACAACGAGGCAGCCTTCACTTACAATTGTCTTTTTTCTTTTTTCTCTTTCTTTTTTTTCTTTGAGTATCTGTTCCTTCTTTTTCATCATTTTTTTCATTGTCCTCGATTGATCTACTCACTCTCTCTCCATTTTTGCATTTTTTTTCCAGTGTGCGAGTTGTCTTTTTTTGCGTTCCCATTTTTTTGGCTTGCTTGCTCCTTCCATTCTGTGAAACCTTTTCACCTCTTTTTCTCTCTCTCTTCTCTGATCCATCTTTGTGCACATTTCCAGAGAGAGGGAGAAAAGAGAGAGAGCCAGGGAGATCAGATGAACCTAGCAGAGATTAAGTTTTCAGAGTGTCGAGACTTTGGACACAGTCTCAATCATACTCGTCGAATGACTCGTGCACGATCCAGTTCTCCGTTGCCTATGTTCACATCCTCACAGTCTGTGAGCCCGTCGCTAACCCACACCTACTCTTCTTCAGACCTCACATCGTCATCATCGTCACACTTCTCCTCCACGTCACATTCTTGTGCCACTTTCCTGGACAATGACGATGATATGAATGACCACGACCATGATTATACTACTTCTGCTGCTGCCACGCGAAGAGCCAGATTACGAAGAAGAAGAGGTGCGAGAGAAGAGATGATGGTGAGTGTTGGTGGTGTTGGAGGCATCTCCGAGTTCCTCGTTGTTCTCCAGACGCAGATTTCAAACTGGCTCCCCAGACTGGCACAGCTCCAGATGTCCGATGCAGTTACGTCATATTTATTAAATGGGGGTGTTGCAAGAGACAGATCATCACTATACACCACCACCAACAACGACGATGGTGATCTCATGGCAACCTCTTTGGAGGGACGGAGTGTTCAATTAATTAATCCCTCGTCGCCATTGTCCAACGAACATGGCGACGACGGCGGTGGTGATGGCGATTCAACCAATGATTTTGTGATCATGGTGTCCAATCGGGGAGTCTGTGAGGCCACCATTGCAGGCTGTTTCAGAGGCACTCTGGTCAAGTGTCATATCACCATGCCACCTAAACCCGCCATACTCATCAACCCCATGACTGCCTCACTGGACAGTGTTCCTGGTTTCAGTAAAACAAGCCCCCATTGTGATGTTCGCACCCTCCTCACTGCTCATTATAAGCAACTGCAGGCAGAGCGAACCTTGTTGGGGAAGATCATCATCAGTCTCATGGGACTCATCTTTGGGACTCAAGATATCCTCAACATTAGGAAGGGTACCCCTCCCATTCCCTGCAGAGGCGGTGTTGTTGTTGTTGCCGCCGTTCCAGCGGTGGGGAAATCAAGAGCCTCCTCGCGTTCACCACCTTCTTTCCCTTCTCATTTTCACCATCCTCCTCATCATCGCCCTTATGCGCGTCACGATGTACATGCGTCCAAGTCCAAGGGATTGTCATCACCATCCTCATCCTCATCTTTGTTAATCCTCCAGAAAAACAATGTGTCCTTCACGGGGATCTCTGAAGTCAAGATGATCATGAAGAAACTGGCCGAGGAAGTGTCCCCACTTCTCAAGACCTACCGAAACAGAGTGACTGAGTTCTCGCAAATCTATTTTGGTGGTGGTGGTGACGGAGGTTGTGGTTTGCTGGGGACTTCTCTTTCTTCTTCTCCTTTGTACCTGGACCAGACACCCTTAACCCTGCAAACTTCCAAGACCTTGTTCTTGCTCTACACCACGGCCAACATGGCCACCCTCACGGACTTGGGTAAACCACTGGAGAAGTTTTATGTCAGAAACCTAACCAACGTGGGACTTCCCAAGTCACTCTCCTGCGAAGTGTATATGAAAGACGTCAGTGATGCCTCTCTCATCTTGCTGAACTTGCCCAGAGAACCAGATCGTCATCATCATCGTGATGAGATGTTGGAACTGGAGGTGACTGAATACTGCTTGAACTATGACAATGGTCTGGTCAAATGCATTCTATTCGAGTCCCCCAGGGTCAAGGTCAATACACTTGACCACGATTCTGCTATCAATGCTCCTGCTGCCACCCAATTCACCTCTGAAGAGACATTACTGATGAACAAGTTGGAGGCATCGTACCTTTTCCTGTCTCTCTCCTTGTGTGTCACCTGTCAAGATTTCAAGGGTCTCATCACCTGCCGTAAGACCTTGACCTACTTGGAAGATCTGACTCATGTTCGCATTGATGGCAAAGTCAGTAGTGATGACACGATCTTCCTGACCACCCAACAAGTTCGCACTCTTTGTCACACCGCTGCCGCGCTCTGGAAGACCTGCTTTGTTTTTTGACAAAAAAAACATACACACACCACCCTAACAAATATTTACTTTTTTTCTTTGTTTCATAATTTTTAACTTTTTTTGTGCTGTAATTTTTTTGTGTGAGTGCTGCTGTTGAGTGAACATAACGAGAGAGAGAAAAAAAGAAAAAGAAAAAGAAAAGAAATCAAATGTATTTTTTTGTGTTTCAGCAGGCTAGTGGGACGGTGACCATGTTGCCATAGTAGACCAGGACGTTGAAGATGAACCAGACAAAACAGAGAATCATATCCATGAAAATGAGAACTCGGAGCTTTGTGGCTAGATGTTCAGCCGTCCTAATCTCTGGGTTGGTCGGGGACAGTTTGGCCAAGAGGCCATCTTTGTCTAGACGAGTGATGATCGTGAAGGGGAAGAGGACGACCACAAAGTTGCCCACTGTGAGGAACCAAACCGCCGCAGAATTGATCATGCTGATTCTTGGGGTATAGAGACCTGACCAATCGAGCAAGACACTGGAAAAGCCCCAGTTGAGAACCTTGAAGCCAGTAAAAACCACCCTGACCATCTCTGAAAGTAAGAGAGCCGTGGTTCCCATCACAGTCACCCTCACAATGGATTTGCTCACATTAATCTCGTCTTTGGCATGCAATCTGTTGTTGGAGAAGAGACCCACATAAAATAGGGCTCCCAACAAGATGGCATCCGCGCAGGCCCAACTCACCTGAAGGATCAAGGTCAGTCTGTCATTGACACCCATGAGGGTCATCATAATGAGCATTCCAAAGATTTGCATTGCAAAGAAGGTGAGAATAATATTGGCCCTCAGAATTCTCTCCAACATGTTGTCACTCCACAGTGGGGACAAACATCCCAACATGGACAGACCATGGAGTACAGCCAACAACAAGGAACAGATGGTGGCGTTGAGTCGAATGGGAATCACAGAGAGAGTATCACTCTGCACCCCAATGGAGGCGATTTGATTGGAGCTGCCACCCACTTCCACCACCAGCAAGTCTTGTGACGAGATAGCCTTGTCCCCTTCCATCCCTGTTCTGATCTCACAGGTGCTGCCCAAGTTGATGGGGAAGATTGTGGCGTTCAGGTGATTTGGGTCCACCGTGGTGGGCAAAGTAGTGAGGTCCAGCAACAATGCTCCCGCGGCAGACAGGTCATAATAAGCAGCCCCCGTTCCGGCACTACTAGAGTAAATGGTGCCCGTCAGACTGACCAAGGGAACATCTAGTGAAGTGTGAATCCCCATGGCCGTCAACAATCCCACCGCCAGCAAAAATCCGGTGACAAAGATGTTTCCTGCCAGCCATGTGTACGTGATCCCTGACTTAGGCAGACCTGTCCCTTCTGTCTTGTTGTAAATAGGTTGTCCGCTGCCATACTCGACAGGTTCATGATCCCAAAAGGCACTTGTTGACATATCTCTGTCTTGTTTTGTTGTTGTGTGCAGGATCTACGAAATCTTCACATACAAAAAAATAAAAAATGAATCAATAAATTGAACAAACAAAAAAAATCATATTCCTCGCTTCCTCTCACTCTCGCTCTCTCTCTCTCTTCCCCACCCCTCCCAAAAATAGACAAAGTTAAACAAGGATGGACAAAGGGTGGGGACCAAAAAACCCATCATCATTAACAATGTGTGTATGTGTATGTGTGTGAATGCTGCCTTTCCTCTTCTTTCTCTTTTCTTGAATTATTTTTTTTCTTTTTTTTCTTTTTTTTCTCTCTTTAATAACATTTTTTTGACTTGTATTTTTTTCTCTCTCCATCTCTCTCCTCTCAAAAAAAACACGACGACGAGACGGGAGGAAGAGTGATCATCAACGCATATTTAAAAAAAAAGAAGATGTCTTCCTCTGTCACTGTGTCAGAGTTTGCTCTAGATCCCTTTGTTCTCAAGTTGACGGGTGTTGCACAACCTGTGGTAACTACCACCACCACTCTTGCTGTACCGTCATCACCACTACTGCCATCCTCGGACAACAACATCCAGAACGATTCAGACAGGGATGATTTCAGTGATCCTGAAAAATGGTTTGATTTTTTGATGGAAGACAAGGGGAAAGAGGATCATGATGATGTGGATGCCACTGTCTCGAGTCTACTCTCTGAGCTCACTCTGAAAAACAAGGACGAGGACGAGGAGAGTGACGATGGTAGTGATAGTGATGAGGACGAAGAGGTCTCATATGAAAGAGAGCAACATTCGTTGAACTTGCTGGTGGCCATGAAGCGCCGTGGCGAGGTGAATGAGAATCTGAATGCCAAGAAGCGATTCAGGGCATTGCAAAGACGCAACCCCAGACCTTCTTCTTCATCATCATCGCCTGAGACACAAAGCTATCAGTTGAATGAGACATCACAGACGACAGCTCCGCAAGCCCTTTTGCCTGGGTATGAATTTTTGGAAGCCATCCTAAATCCACAAGAGGCGGATGTTGCACATTTCAATGACGGTGATGATGAAAAAGTGACGGATGCACTGTTCAGCATCCCCAACGATGATCACAGTCTTCAAGAATCTGCTGCTGACAATGGAGGAGAAAAAGAAGAAGAAGAGGGAAGAGAGGTTTGGACAGAGGAACAGAGAAAGGTTACCTTCGATGCTGATTATGAGGTCTACAGACAACTGCGACGAAAGAAGAACGTTCAGTTCTTTGCGGGTCTCAATGACGAGGAAGATGAGGAGGGTAATCCCCTTGTACCTCAGACAGAGTATGCCACGGTGCGACCAGAGAGACGTCAGAAAGTGATTGACCTCATCAATGTCCACCTGGAGGGTGCCCGTTTACAGGAAGTCTCCATGGAAAAGATGGTCAAGGTATGGGGGCCCATTCAAATGAATACCTGGACCATGTACTTGGGCATGCCTCAGAGTCAGGTGAAGGCCTACAAGAAGAGGCACAAGAAGGCTGTCTCCAAGATGGATGATGAGTTCATCGCTGGAATTCTCAGCTCAAGCAAGACTGTCCAAGTTTTTGGCAATACCCGACACGTTCGCGTCAACCCTTTGGATGCCTTGGATGCATACAGAAAATTAAATCTGTACCGCGATAGGCCCCTTGGTTACGAGAGTGTCATCTCTGAAAAGAAGTTGTGTGAGCATGTGAAGGTGGCCAAGGAGTTGGTGTCCACCTGTCTCGAGTACCATGAGCGCCTGCCCCATGACACGTTAAACGATGGAGTGCTGACTGCGGACACCACCCTGCAGATCATCAAGAGACTCGCTTTGGTGGACAGGTGGAAGAATGAGGGAGGCACGAAGGGAAAGGGTGACAGTGAGGCCCCTTGGTTTGCCAAATGTGGAAACTTGGATGAGTATTACATGCTCCCCATGATGCTGGGAGGATGTGAACACCGTGCCATGAACCCACTGACTTTTTTGAAGTCCATCCTAGACAAGGATTACATACAGGAGGGGGAGGTGGACCTCACCGAAGGTTATAGGATGGACATTGGTCACACCATGGGCTGGCTGATGAATATCATGACCGAATTGGACATCAGGTCCAATAGGGTGGAGGTGGACTCACCCAACATTCGAATGGTTGAACTTTCCATGACCATTGTGAGCAAGACCTGCCCTTTTGGTTCCATGTCTCAGGGAAGAAGGTTCAAAACGGATGAGACGGCACCCATGATGATTAAGAGGTTGATGGTAGATCAGCTCACCGCAGAGGAGATGATCCAACGCTTCTATTGTCCTGCTCTGTTGAAGGTGGCCTCTGGGGGTTTTGGTGACAACAACCTATCCAAGGAGGCACTCCTGAAGGCGGCCTTTGATGCCAACACACCTAACATCATGCCAGATTTAACCACCCAAATCAAGATAAGTGGTGGCAACAAGGGGGCCACGAAATCTCCCTTCATTGGGTTTGTGGGTGACACCAGCAAGGACAAGCGGTCTGGGCATGCCCAAGAACCATTAACCCAGTTGTTATTCTTATCTGCCGTCAGGGTCCTCTACCTTTATGATCTCTACCTGACCTGCAGATCTTTGCCTAGTGAGATGGAGGATCCTGTGTGGTCCAGGGTTCATCGTCCTGAATGGTGGGGGAAGACGGCCAAGAAAACGAATGACACAAAGGACCAAGATAAGGAAGAGAATCTCTCTCATGGTGAATACAGAAAGATGGTTCTGCTGGCCTTGGAAAAGTTGATCCCCTTCGAACTGCGCACCCTGGAGGTGGACGTTCTGACAGGAGCTGACCTTCGCACCCGCAAGAGAACCACCAATGGTGACAATGACGATGACCTTCCCAAGCCTCCTAAGCCCACACCCAAACCGAAGCAAACAAAAGAAGAACTTGCAGAAAAGAGGAAGCTTCTTCCAAGCAGAATTCTTCAAAACGCCAAGACCCAAGAAGAGTTTGATGCTGGGTTAAAGCGTTTGGATGATGAATATTTTGCGATCCATGGAAAGCTCAGACCTGGACTTCGTCCTCAATTCAAATCCAAATCATCACCTTCCTCCCAAGTCCACGATCCAATCCAAAAGAAGAAAAAGACAGCGACACCACCCTCCACCAAGTCCACGATCCAACCCAAACGCCTCAAGATTTCAGATGAGGATAGCAAAGACCTCATTAAGGGTGCTCGCCAAATCTTTGGTCTTCAGAAGGCACATGAACTCTCCGCTGACAAAACTCAAGCGGGGATCGACAAATACATGGCGGCCAACAAGGCCAACCACCAGAAAACACTGCGAGCACAACTCAAAAAGGATGTCCGCAGCTTCTTTGCTCAATACTATCCTAAAAGAGAGTTTAAAGAAGAGGACTGGACGTATGAGGATAACAAGGGCAAAGGCAAAGAGAAGGCCAATGAGAATGAGGATGGTGATGAAGGCAAGGACTCCCTCTTGGTGGGTGGCAAATCAGCGAGTGAGGATGAGGGGGAAAGTGATGAAGAAGATGAGGAAGAAGAGAATGATGAGGATGAAGAAGATGAGGACGCACCTCGCACGAAAGTGAATGTGATCTTTGGTAAAGGTGACAATTCCACAGGTCTGAACATCATGGCCTTCGCAGGTTCGAAACCAGTAGACAAGCCATTGATGTTGTACGTTGACAAACCCAAGGACAAGGATATCAACATCCCACCCGTACCAGAATCAAGCTCTTCCATTTTGTCGCAGCAACAACAAGATGAACCAATGGAGATTACCATGGGAGATATTTTCAAAAAAACAGAGGACATTGACGATGTGACCGGCTCCAATGTCCAAGGTGACAAAGAGGATGCTTTCATTCAACAGAAGATGAGGAAGATCAGTCAAAGACCCTCCAAGGGTAAAGGCAAGGAACAGGTTGCACCGCCCACAATGGTCCCGCCACCACCACCAGGGACTGAATGGAATGACACTCTGGTAGATGAACTCCTTCAGGGTCAACAACCCTACTCAGAGGATGTGTTTGATCATGTGCAGAACATGGAAGTGGCAACAAAAGCGGATGCAGATGCAGATGCAATAGACGAAGACGACATGGGAGAGGATGCAAGGACAGATTTGGGTCAAGGATTTGAGGATGATAATCAAAAACCCATTGCCTCCAAGAAGATTTATTTCAATTTTGTCAATGGTCCCACCTTGGTGCTCCTTACAGCCTTGGTTTATAATTCATCAGGGTTTGTGGCTCGTCATGTCACTTACTCACAGGTCTTGCCTTCCACCACGGGCATTGCCATTCTGTTCCAGGTCACTGGAGTGAATATGCCCGGTGAGGTGAAGCAATACTATCCTTGGAATCGATTCAACAGTGAGCCTGGAAATAAGAAGGCGGGGATGGTGATGAAGTTTGACAAGTACGCTCCTGTTGGAGACAGTGAGGCTGTCAAAATTCATTTGTTTGATGCGGTGGACACCACCCAAGAGATTCCCATTTCTCTCACTATGCTTCAGAAAAACACTCTGCGCTTCATGCACCGGGTGAGGCAAACCCACAACAATGAACACACCCCCAAAGTACATATGCTCACCATTCCCATTCCATTATGGTATGACCCAGACTCCCCAGTGGATGAGAAGGGCAACAGAAAATTTGTGATGGCCAAGGCCGGGGTGGTTCCTGTGCTCCAGTTCCCTCGTCTGGACACCTTCACTGGCTTCAGAGAACTGTTGCAACATAATCTGGGTAACATCCGATCTTACGTGAACAAAGAAGGTAAAGACACGGAGGCGTTGGACACAGATTTACCTCGCTTACTGGCCACTCGAATGGGAAACTATTCTTGGTTATTCTCGTGTATTGCAGCGGCCTTCCCGCATGGTGTGCCCCTTGACATGATGAATTTGGATGTGGGCTCTCTGGCGAGTTTCACTCCCAATCCCAGGGATCAAGACCCAAACTATGCCAAGATCCCAGACAAAGAAAAGATTCACAGAAGAAATGTTTGCCTCAACACGGTGTGGTCCACAAAGCACCCAGGTGGGGCGGCCAATCTGTTCAGAGTCGCCATCTTGGGTCCCAAGAACCCTGAAGGGGTCACTTTGGCCAATGCCTCCAGCAAGAAACTTCATCATGTCCTCCCTTACGATGAACCTGTATTAAGGATCATTCGGGACGACGCCAACACGAAGGAATATAGAGAAATCCTTAGGCTTATGATCAAACATTGGGACGAAAAACCCCAATCCACCAATTTGAGTGGTCTAGCACAGATCTATTGCAGACTGGAAGCTCCCGAGTTGGCCGATGTGGAACGCATGGTGCGACTCAAAAAATTCATCGTGGGAATAGACAAGGACTGGAAGGACACAATGATCATGCCCAACAGAGATCCCGGCTGGGTCTTCAATGCTGCCATGGCTCATTTGGCCCATCGATTCTTTGGTCCCAATCCCAACGACCAACTGACCAACACCAAGGCATGGCACCAGAAACTTCCACAACAAAATTGGAATATGCTCTATGATTGGTGGAGTGAGAGGAGGAACAAGGCGCTCGTCAAGAGTATCTTCAGGGCTCAAATCACTCACCGTGTAATCGATTTTAGTGGCCAAGGTAAATCTAAGGCCAGGAAATCAGGCAAAGGAACAAAAATTGCCAGGCAGAGAAGGGCTCATCTCCTCTACACCGCGGCCAGAGGACAGATTAAAATAAATGTCACCGGTATCCTCCCCGAACTTTCACAGTCCATCAAAGAAGAAACTCGGCGTCAACATGAGCTGGATGGCATGATGGAAGACCCACAGGCAGACAGAAATGATCTTATCTACTCTGATTTCACCTACAATGAGTTTCAACTCCCACCCACCCTCTCATCGTCGTCGTCGTCCTCCTCTTCCTCCTATAACGCAGAGGATGAGATTAACGTAGACCAATTGAGTGATTTGCCCACAGTGACCATCCCCATGTGCATCACCTCCGTGGATGCCACCAACATGAAACTGCTCGATGACATTGATCTTGGTTGGAGTGTCACCCCACTCTTCACCCTAGATGTGGACACGCAAATTCAAAATCGGGTGTTTGTCTCCATTCGTCTTCACCCATTGGAGCTCAGCTTTGATTTTCATGGACCCGGGTTTCTGAAGGATAGTCCTCAGTTCAGGAAGTTTGTCCCTGCATCCTGAGAAAAGGGAAAAACAACAAAAAAAAGAATACACACGCACACGATTCTTGTCCAATCTTTTTTTCAAAAAAAACACACAGAAGAAAAGAATGGAGATGTATCTCTCTCCCATTCCCCCCCCCTTTGTGCAATCCTGGTTGTTTTTTTTTGCAACTTGTTGTGTGTGCATGGTGGTTGGTGATTCCTTTCTTTTTCTTTTCTTTTCACGTTCTTTTTTTTCTATCAATTCATTTTTTTTCTCTTTTTCTTCCTTTTTTTGTGAGCATAACCTCCTCTTCGTTTTTTTCTTTCTTTGCTTGAATTTTTTTTGAATTGCACACACACAAGTACATACAAAAAGAGAGAAAGAAACACACGATGGTGTTTGATTTTGAGGCCTTCAAAGATCGTCTCGCTAAACTCAGCATAAGTTCGGGACACACTGCTGAGGCTGAGGCTGAGGCTGCTGCTGAAGTCACTGTCACCTCGGTGGTTCCCATTTACGACATCTCCGGTCTCATTTGTGATGGATCCTGTGTGAGTGACAAACTGTTCTGGGTGGGTGGACGCGACACTGTGATTGTGAAGAAGATCACTAACGAGGATGGCACTGTGGTGGTCACCTCTGTGGAAGAAGAGGAAGAAGTGGAAACCTCAAGTGATGATGGTGATGACAACTACACAACGAGCGAATTTGGCAGACTGGCCAAACCATTGACCTATGCCAGGTATGGCTACAGTGATGAGTTGACTTACTCGTTGGGAGGTAAGAGGAATCTGTTGCAGGTGGATCACACCAAGAACATTGTCAAGGCTGCAGGTCATCTCTTCTCTGGCAGATCTGATTATCACCAGGAGTTTGCCGCCCTCATCCCTACTCCCGAGAGGTTGAACACTGCTGTCAGTGACGCAGAGCGTGCGCGTATCCTGAACAAGGCCATTGAGAATGTGGCCAAGTCATTGAACATAGAGCGTGCCAGGGTCAGATCAACGGACGCTGGTCATGATGTGATCTCCCTCCCTGATTTCATGTCACGCAAGATGAACTCTCTGGTGGTGGCACAGCGTCTGTCAGGTGAACATTATGGACGCTTTGTGGCCAGGATTTTGCTGGGACCTATTTATGGTCACCTGCTGGAAGGCAAGGACATCAGCAAGTTTGTGTCACATGCCGTGGTGAGCTACATCTTATCCTTCCTCTCCTCTGACAGCGAGCTGGATGACACCCTGCTTGAGGCCTTCCCTTTGGTCCCTGAGGTGGAGACCGCCGACTTTGACAAACTGGCCCGCAGTGGCATCGAAAGGAAGACGGCTCGTCTCTTTACGGGAATGTACTCAAGGCATGCAGTAAAGTGGGTGGGTGATCATTGTCGCTGGGACGCTATCACCGGAGAGGACCTTTATTATTATCTTGATACGAAATCCCTCATCACCCCCAACGGGAAGTCATTCGAGATCTTCTCCAAGACGGGAGAGAGTGGTGGTGATGATGATGGTCACACTCATGAGGAGATGGTGAAATTCAACTTTCAACTGAAACAAAAGTTGTCTGCCTGTTTTGGTCCTCAAGTGCTGGATGGGCTGGTGTATGTTATCCCCCCCAACTGGGAGGAAGACTACAGAGTCTATGGTTGGTTGGGCAACAAGAGGTATCAGGCTACGGATGAGAAAGCGCGCGAGATGTTGGTCATTCATGCCAAAGTGGCCGGTGTGATTTTGAGTGATTTGCCCAAGATCCTCAAGGCTCACAAGTTGTATGAATATACCACGTTCACTCCCACTGTGGTGGCACATGCCATGGCCACCATTCTCCTGTTCGTGATTTGGCCCGTCCTGGTGGGGGAGGCCAATATTACTGACAATGTGGCCCAAAACAGATTGGCCAGCAGCCAGGGCAACAACAGCACTCAGGCCAGGTTTGCCCGTCTGCTTCATCCAAGCACCATGGCTGCCTTGTGGGGTGCTCACAATGTGCTGGAAGGAAAGGCGTCTGTGGTGGGCCCGCAGGGTGAGCACAGCAGGGAACATGATGAAGCCATGATGATCTTGATTGCCCCGCGTCTGTTCAGACTGCCCATCACAAATCATGTGGATCGCTTGGCCCACTTTTTGTTTGCTGTGCAGGCCAATCCAGAAGGTTATGAGTTGACCAAAGCCAACATGGCCATCTTGAGTCACCTGCTGCTCACTCGCTATCACAGCTCCATCATGGCAGGACAGAAAACGTACACTTCGGCTCAGTTCACCACTGATCCCACCATCATGATGTTTGCAACTACCACCTCTCTTTTCTCCATGTTCCACACCCCTGATCTGAAGACCCTCAAGTTTGTGGGTGGCAAGTACTGCTCAGATATGAACCACATGAAGGTGGGAACTCGAGGTCAAGATGGCGATGATGGTGATGACAGCGATGGTGGCGGTGATGTGTTGGTGGAAGATCAAGAGAGGCGACTGGCCCAACTGAAAAAGAACCTGAAAAGGGCCACCACATTCAAGGTCAACCTCAACGATCGTGCCCAACATAAGATCAAAAGGTTGGAGTGGTTGGTGAAAAGTGCCAAGGAGGCAGGCAATATCAAGGTGGTGAACAGATACAGTGGCTTGATTCGTGAGATTCCAGAAATCACCCAATTCACCATCTCCAAACTGAATGAACATATTCACAGATTGGAGACGGCTGTCACTGAGCTGGAGAAGTCCATTCGTACTTTGAAGAGTGGTGGCACTCTGGGTGACCAGTACACTGCCATGGGTCGCAATGGCAAACCCATTGTGGAACCAACCGTTTTTGAAAGTGAGGAAGATGCCAAGGCGTTTGCTGACCAGTATGGCGATCTGTGGGACAGCGCCTTTGTGGGTGCCAAGGGCAGATCACCCAACGAGCGTCACGATCATGAGCACTACAAGCATCACGATCATGAACACCATGGTGGTCATCAATCACACCACCACGAGGATAGTGATGAAGAGGAAGAGGAAGAGGAAAGGAAACTCTTGAATCTTTTGGTTGGAGTCAAGGGCAGGTCCCCTCATGAACATCATGAACATGAACACTACAAGCACCACGAGCATCATGACAAACACAAGCACGATTCCGACGACGAGGAGGATGAGGATAAGGATGATGAAAAACTCTTGAACTTGTTGGTGGGTGCTAAACTTCGACTTGGAGCCAACAACGTCGAAGAAGAAGAAGACGATGAACGT
>Ga0302303_10000840_pt1 | contig 22339 bp, 19 predicted proteins | sample III_Palsa_E2_1_FD_194542 | JGI IMG/M metagenome (GOLD analysis project Ga0302303, IMG submission 194542) | Peat permafrost microbial communities from Stordalen Mire near Abisko, Sweden - III_Palsa_E2_1 | ecosystem: Environmental > Terrestrial > Soil > Palsa > Peat permafrost | place: Sweden...
TTAACCCTGAAAACACCTTAATTTGCCTTTGCCCTTGTAACTGTTTGTAAAACCAAGTTCTATACTCTATTTTACTTATACAAGTCTAAAGGAAAACACCGACCACAAGCTGAATGAAATTATGAGATTGATAGATTTTTTTGTCTTTTATATAACAACATTATATAAGAATAAGCCAAGGGGCAATTTATTTTGGGATAGCCCCGTAAGACGAACTGTTTTTGTTGTCGGTTTGACTTTCACATTGTTGCTATTTTCTTTTTTTGAAATAATAGTTTTTCTTATTGCAAGAATAAACGTTATCGAAAACCGTTTGTCGGAAATAGCAGTAATTATCGTTGGGGTTTTATTTATTCAATTGTTGCGCTACATATATATTGTAAAAAAAAGGTATGAATTTATTGTTTCACCACACTACAAGCCCTTTACTCTAAATACAAATCTTGGCGTAACCTTGTGTGTAGTGACTTTGCTATTGTCTTTTTTATTAATGATTGGAGTGGGGGTAGGTATACATGCCTTTTTGAGACCCTAACTAGTGTGTGAGGCTTGGCAAAGGGGCGGTATACTCTTGACTTTGTAAAGTCAAAGCCGCCAAATTTTTGTCAGCAACAAGATGTTCCAACCGTTCCACCCGTTCCGCGGAACACTTAGCAAATGTGCGGATTATCAGCATACTTTTTTAGCACATCCTGTATCCCTACAATCCCCCCAAATCCCGGTTCCCCCTAATCCGCCGCGCACCTAAACCCAATATTAGCCGACCTATCCCTGCCCGGCGACATCAGCAAATACTTGCCGTGCTCGTTAAGCTTGTAGGCCTGCGGGAAATACCACATGGAGGTAGTTGGATGAAAATAGCTGCCACCGCGAACTACTGCGGCGCGGGTATGGTCGTCAATATACTCATCCGTCCATTGCCAAACATTGCCGGTTAAATCGCGTACACCGAATGGGCTTTCGCCTTTAGGGTAGGCGTTTACATCAATAGGCCCGCGCATGGTACGGCTGCTATCGATGGGTGGCACCAGGGTAGAATCCGGTTTATCGCCCCAGGGGTATAAGCGCTTATCACTGCCCTGGGCGGCGTACTGCCATTCCCATTCGTGCGGCAGGCGCTTACCGGCCCAATGGGCATAGGCGCGGGCATCCTCGATAGATACATAAGTTACCGGTTTGTTTTCCCAGCCTTTTGGATAGGTGCCGTTGTGCCAGTATTTCAGGAAGTTGTGCGCATCCTTTGGGTGGTACTTTGTGGCTGCCAAAAACGCCTTGAACTGCAGGTTGGTTACCGGGTATTTATCAATCCAGAACGATTTGATGGCCATTACATGGTGGTGCACACGGCCGGCGGTGTCATCCCAGGGATATTGTATATCGAGGGCTTTGGGTATATCGTCGCCTTCAATTAATACACCGCTTACATCAAATGCAAAATCCTTTATCGCCGGTATTTTTACCATACCCGCAGGCGCTTTTGCATGTGGCTTGGTGGCAGGGATAGTTACGATGTGCTGTGGTAAAAACTTGAAATCGGCTGAGAGGCTGTTTAATTTAACACCCGCCATTTGCTTTACCTGCGCCAAAAATGCTGACAGGTCCGGTTCGGTTACATTGTTATCAATGGCTAATATTGCGCCGTAGCCATCACCTTCCATCGCGAAGCTTAGCTTTATGGTATTGCCCTTTTGCTTTGGCTGCAGTTGCACACCGTTCCAAAGGTCGTAATAGGTTACGCCCACCTGGTAAGGCAATTGTATTTGCGCGCCCGATAAATCATGGTGCCCGCGGTTAACAAACGTCCACACGGTGCGCCCCTCGCCGGGGAATTTACTGGCAAAAACGCTATCCTGCAAAACGGGTGTATGCGGTTCCCAGCCGGTACTATGAAAAATAGCAGGATAACGCCTGTATATCAGGCTGATACGGCGCAGTGTTTCGGCAAAGCGCGGCGGAACTTCGTTCCAAATCCCCCAAATGTTTTCCCAGGCGGTGTAGCCAATACCGTTAAAAAAAGCGTATTGCAGGTCGTTAGTTTTATCAATGGCCCAGCGGTCGTTAACTACGGGCATGTGCAGGGGTTCCAGCCATTTGTACAGGCTAACGCCGGGCACGTAGGTATAATCATCATAATATGCCCAGCTCATGCAATCCCATTCCAGCATTTTTATATCGCTGAAATTAATCTCCGGCTCCAGCGAAAGCGGGTATTTTACCGTGCCGTTATCCGCCCAAAAAAAGGAATAAGGTATGCCGTTCATGGTATCGCCGTTAAAACCATCGGCGCCAACTTCGGCTATCTCTTTGGTGATGTTTTTGGAGATGCTGCCCGCATCGCGCGTACCATTATCCCAGGGCATTATCGGGAAAAACACCCGCACGCCATGGCGCTTAAAATCGGCTACCATTTGGCGTACGCCTTTTATGCCGCCGGGCATATCGGCAAACATATCAAACTGGTCGCGGTTATCAACGCCTATGTTGGGGTAGGTGGGCCATATCAGTACCGCGTCGATACCGCCGTAGCGTTTTTTTAGGTCGTTCAGGTATCGGTCTACCGTATATTTCCCGGTTTGGGGATTATAAAAGTAGCGGTCTTCCACCATCATCTGGGTTTGTATGTAGCTGCTTTGTATCCAGTTTAGGTCTTTTAGTTTATAGTTATCGCCGTTGTACTGTAACGAGTCCTTTATTTTTTCGCGCCAGCTAAGCATGGCGGCATGCCACTTTTTGTAATCCGATGGTTTTTCGGGGCCGGCTAAAAGCTCTTTCCAGTTGCCCTGTATAACGGGCTGCTGTGCGGTTACCACGGAGGCAGAAAACAATAATGCTGATAACAGGAATAACAGTTTGCGCATAATAATTTGTGTTGCGATATATTAAGCTAATATAATTAATTATAGCGTTTTGGGGGATTAGTACGCAGCCGTCATAAAAATATTACCATTAGCGCTGCAAGCTAAATTTATTACTTTAGTAATTTAAACCGCTATATGTATTTCATACTATCAAAAGTACTGCTCTTCCTAATTTTCCCAATGCTGTGGATATTTGTGTTGCTGCTTATTGCTTTATTGGCTAAAGATAAAAAGCGTAAACAACGCCTGTTAATTATCGCGGTAGCACTTTTGTATGTGTTTTCCATCCCCTTTTTTATCAATCGTTTTGCCGCTGCCTGGGCTGTGCCGCATTATTCGTCCAAAAACACTAAAACCTATAGCTGCGTAATTGTACTGGGTGGTTTTTCATCATCGGATAAAGATGGCAACGGGTATTTTACCGGGGCGTCCGACAGGTTTATAGAAGGTATTAAATTGTTGAGCAGCGGCAAGGCAAAACACATATTAATAACAGGCGGCAGCGGTAGTTTATTGCCGGATGGGTTTAAAGAAGGCCCCTGGGTTAAAACACAATTGCAAGCGCTAAACTATCCGGATAGCAGTATTTTGATTGAAGGCAATTCGCGCAATACCATCGAAAATGCAGTTTTCTCGAAAACAATACTTGAAAACGCACATCTCAAACCGCCCTATTTATTGGTAACATCAGATTTTCACATGCGCAGGGCGCAAATGATATTTAAAAAACAGGGCTACGATTTTGATGCTTATCCCTGCGATTTTTCGGGCGTGAACAATAGCGTTAGTTTAAGTGATTTTATCCCCGATGCCGGGTCTTTGGCAGCATGGAATATTTATTTAAAAGAACTGGTAGGCTATATGGTTGATTATTATAAGAAGGATTAGTGAGGTATTTTTTAATATCGAACACTGAACATCGAATGCTGAATTTCGAAGTTAAATCATTATTCGATATTCAACATTCGGTGTTCGATATTACTTTTCACTTTCCCTTACGCTACCGCTTCAAAAGTATGTGGGTCTACCCGTTTTAGGTTGATGTTGTTAACCGGTTTTACAACCAAAGGTATTTTCTCTATATAAGTTTCGCTGGTATCCAACCCAAAGGCTTTGGCTTCGCTTTGTGCCAGTTTTTTTATGCTGAAATAGCTGTTCAATATAAAACCTTCTGATACGCTGAAATGGTTGTTGTACGACAGGAATTTTTCCATTATCACAAACTTAAAGTCGGACACCACTTTAAACTGTTTTAATGATTCGTAACTGCTGGTAATATCCATCTCTTTGCGTGCCACCATATCCTCAACTACTTTGCGGAACAGCACATTTACCCGTGGCTGTATACGGAAGCCAAGCCTGAAATCAACTCTTATTACTTTGCCTTCTTCTACCTGGTTAACACTGTATTCCATGGTGTAAGGCTCATCGGTAATATCAATATGGATAAACCAATAGGTATCCGCGCGCTTAGGGCTGCGGCTCATGATAGAGTACATCACTTTCTCCTCTATCTGCAAGCTGTTGTTGGCTTTAGTAAGATAAATAAGCTGACTGGAATATTTAGGCACGGAAGTATCGGCGCTTAAGGCGTTTAACAAAGGTATCTGGTCTTTAAGATCGATAAAATGCAGGAAACGGTTATTGATTTTACGTGCCTTAAACCAAACATACATGGTAAATATTAAGCCAATCTCGAACACCACAAAGAACAAACGTTTTAACAATTTTGCTGCCTGGGTTATAAAGAAGCTAAACTCTACACATAAAAATACGCACAGTATAATGGTAACCAACCATATTGGCCAGTGCTTAACATAGCGCATAAAGTAGTACATTAAAATAGTGGTCATGAGCATGGCTATGGTGATAGAGAAACCATAAGCTGCCGTCATGGCCTCGGAGGTGCGGAAGTAAAGCGATACCGCGATACAGCCAAAGCACAAAATCCAGTTAATGCTGGGTATATAAATTTGCCCGCGGATATTTGAGGGGTATTTTATAGTGATGCGCGGCCAGAAGTTCATGCTCACGGCTTCACTTATCAGCGTAAACGAACCGCTTATCAGCGCCTGGCTGGCAATAATGGTTGCCAGTGTGGCTAACGCCACGCATGGTATCATCAGCAAATGCGGGTTAGGCACAATGTGAAAAAATGGGTTGATGTTGCTGAAGTTTGTATTTGCCGGTTGCGCCAATACCCATGCACCCTGGCCCAGGTAGTTTAACACCAGGGTGGTTTTAACAAATATCCAACTCATCTGGATGTTTTTGCGGCCGCAATGCCCAAGGTCTGAGTACAGCGCCTCGGCACCTGTGGTACATAAAAATACTGCGCCTAACAGCCAGAAGCCGCGAGGGTGATCTATTAATAAATGTATACCGTAATAGGGGTTTAATGCTTTGAAAATTTGTGGCAGATGTGCTATCTGTAACGAACCTAAAAGGCCTATCATCACAAACCACAGCAACATAACCGGCCCGAATGCCGAACCAACCACGTTGGTGCCAAACTGCTGAAAAAAGAACAGTAACAGTATAATACCAATAACAATACCCAGTATTAACCCGTTGCCGGGTGTAAAATAAGCAGTTAACGATGGCACGTTGCCCAAACCCTCGATAGCCGAGGTTACCGATATAGGCGGGGTAATAATACCATCGGCCAGTAAGGTGCCGGCGCCTATAATGGCGGGTATGGCCAGCCATTTGCCGTAACGCCTAACCAGCGCGTAAAGCGAAAATATACCGCCTTCGCCTTTGTTATCGGCCTGTAGTGTGATGAAAATATATTTGAAGGTGGTTTGCAACGTAAGTGTCCAGAATATGCAGGATATGGAGCCGTATACAAGTGATTGGTCAACCTTTCCGCCTTCGGTTAATAAAGTTTGGAAAACATATAGGGGCGAAGTACCAATATCACCAAAGATGATACCAAGCGTAATCAACATGCCTGCGGCGGTAACTTTTTTTAGATGGGGGTTCATTGTGTTTTAGAATAGTTTAAAAAGGGGTATTATTTAGAATGATTAATGTTGAGATTGAAGAAAAAGCGGCTGCCTTCGTTAAGTTCGCTTTCAACTTCTATGGTGCCGCCCTGGGCTTCAATAAAATCTTTAGCTATGGCAAGGCCCAGGCCGGTGCCGGTAGTTTCATCGCCCGCTCCGGGTACGCGGAAATACCTTTCAAATATGCGCGACAGGTATTTTTCATCAATACCCTTGCCGCTATCCTTTACCGAAAAGCTGATGCTGTTACCGCTTACTTTTTTTACGTCGAGGGTAACAGTTGATTTTGCCGGACTATACTTTACCGCGTTTGATAGCAGGTTGATAAGCACCCAGGTACTTTTGTCTAAATCGGCAGTTACGTTTGGCAGGCTTTCGGGGCAGTTAACCGCGATGGTGATTTCTTTTTGCTCTGCCAATGAATGTATGGCCTGCACCGCGTAGTTTACAATATTTTGGGGATGCGTGCTGCCAAAGTTCATGGTTATTTTGCCCGATTCTACCTGTGCAGCATCCAGCAGTTCGGCAGTAATTTGCAGCAGGCGGTGGGTATCATCGTTAATGTTTTGCAGCAATTGTTTTTGTTCCTCATTAACAGGGCCTACACGTGCGTCATCCAGCAATTTGAGGCTCATTTTTATGGCTGATAGTGGTGTTTTAAGCTCGTGCGAAATGGTGGCGATAAAAGTTGTTTTGGCCTCGTTAATTTGCTGAAACTCGTTGATGTTTTTGATTACGGGATTAGCAATATAGCTTGGGAAATTTACCGCGAAGCTAAAAGCTACTAAGAAGCAAAGCGTACCTATTAAGGATACAATGATAACAGCAGTATTGGCGGTATGGGTTGCGGTATTATCCCTTTTTTCGATGGCGGCCATGTTGAGCTGCATAATGCTATACAACTCGCCACGTATTTTATAGCTTAAATCAATTATCGCTTCGGGATTGGTTAATGAAATACGGTAAATTTCAAAGTTATCACGTACAGAATCGGCCAGTTCCTGCTCGCCGTTTTCGGTGATGTTTTGCTCTTCTTTGGTAAGGTTATTTTCTATGGTACTAATGCGGGTGGCGTTGCTTACGGTTTTGGGGTAATCCAATGCCAGCTCGATATTTTTCACATATTCAAGCGAACGGTAGTTGTCTTTTAATATCGCTTTCGAATCATTGCTGAGGCGGGTTAAATAATAATCGGCCAGGCCCGAGCTTATTAGCGCCATCAGGAACAGGAACCCGATACCTAAGCGCAATTTGTTTTTTATACTCATGATAATTTCAATAATACCAAAATGGGGTACACCAAGCAGATGCCAGTATTTTGATATTTATTATAATTATCAGTATATCAATAATTTAAAAATAATTGGGGGTTATTGAGGTTAGTGTATATTTTACACAACCATATCATTTTGATAGGGTATTATCAAAATGGATGGATGGAGATTTGCGTTAGGGATGGCAGTGGATACCGGCCTGTGACTAAGGCCCTGCGGGCGTATGAGCGAACAGCCCGACCCGACGTAGGAGGGTAACGCCCTAATATCGCTTTTATAACACACCCCTAACCCCTCTCAAGAGGGGAACAAAAATATTTAATCCATCCCGTATTCCTTCAGCTTCCGGTACAAGGTAGCAACACCTATGTTTAACAGCCTTGCGGCTTCGGCGCGGTTGCCATGGGTATGGTTAATTACGTGTTGTATATGATGTTTTTCTACCAGGGCAAGGTCAAATTCCGACGTGGCTCCGCTATTTGTTCCGGCTGATGCTGCTTCAAACTCGTAGGGTAGCAGCGAGGCATCCACCTTACCGCCATCGCACAAAATAACGGCGCGTTCCATTACGTTTTTTAGTTCGCGCACGTTGCCGGGCCAGTTATAGGCTTCCAGTTTTTCAAGGAAATCGGGGGTATAACCCGTGATTTGCTTGTTTACTTTGGCGGCATAAAAGCGGATAAAATAATCGGCCAGCAAGCCTATATCTTCCCTGCGGTCGCGAATGGCGGGCAGTGTAATCTGGAAAACAGACAGGCGGTAAAATAAGTCGGAGCGGAATTTTTCTTTCGATGCCTCGTCCTGTAAATTACGGTTGGTGGCCGCCAGTATGCGCACGCTTACCTGTGTAGGTTTGGTATCGCCAATTTTTATGAATTGCTGGGACTCTAAAACCCGCAGCAGTTTGGCTTGCAAATCGTGGTCGAGCTCGCCTATCTCATCCAGAAAAATAGTGCCGCCATTGGCCTCTTCAAACAAACCTTTTTTATCCTTGATGGCGCCTGTAAATGAGCCGGCCTTATGGCCGAACAGTTCGCTTTCCAGCAACTCTTTGCTAAACGCGCTGCAGTTAATAGCCACAAAAGGCTTTAATTTACGCGGACTGGCCTGGTGTATCGCTTCGGCGAACACTTCTTTACCGGTGCCGGTTTCGCCCAAAATTAACACGGTGGTATCGGTAGGTGCTACCCTTTGTGCCAGCTTAATGGCCACGGTAATAGCGGTTGATGTGCCTATAATACGATCAAAACCAAACTTAACATTCAGCTTATTTTCCAGGTCGAGCACCCTGTGCTGTAATATGGCCTTATCCATAGCCTTATTAACCAGTGGGATAATTTTTTCGTTATCGTCGCCTTTGGTAATGTAATCAAACGCGCCGTTTTTTATGGCGGTTACGCCATCGTTTATAGTGCCGTAGGCGGTAAGTACAATTATTTCGGTAGCGGGGTAGCCGGCTTTTATCGTTTTTATGAGTTCGATACCGTTGATATCCGGCAGCTTTACATCACTAATAATTACGTCTATTGTATCATGCTCCAGGCGGCGCAATCCCTCCTTAGCGATGGCGGCTTCCAGTACCTCGAAACCCTCCAGCTGCAAAATGCGGGCAAGCAATTTGCGCAGGCGGTCTTCATCGTCAATAATTAATAGTTTACCTTTTGTAGCGGTGCTCATTTAAATACAAAGGTGAGCATTTAATTGTGGATTGGGAATAGGGTGGTGAAGCATCTCCCGGTGGTACGGTGAAAACACCGACCACAGGCTGAATTATAGTAAAAGAATTATAGCTAACCTCATTTTCAATTGCTGCATAATCTTATTAGATATGCTTTTGTGGCTTCATCGTCAGGAAGATAACCTTCAGTTGAAAATACTTTCCTTTCCGATGATAATATAACGAGGGATTGTCCTAATATTAAAACTTTTAGATAAATCAGATTTAAATCCATTGGTTACAATGAAACTGTTATTCTTATCTAAATTTAGTTGTAGAGCTTTAGTCTCCCAGGCAGACATTGAATTGTCCATCGAACAATAAATAAAACGGATGGGTAGTGTTTTTAAATCGTCATGTAGTTTCTTTGAATGTGCCATTTGTCTAAGGCATGGAACACACCAACTTGCCCAAAAATCAATGTATAACACCTGCCCGGTATAGCGTGCCTTTAATTCATCAAAAGAATATTTTAGTCCCGAATCGCCAATCAACATTGTGTTCTTACCAATAGTCATTAACTTAACGTTTCGTATTATCTCGTTTTTGAAATCTACGCTGTTGCAGTCTTTATAAAAAGCATTTAATAGAGTTCTGTCAATCGGTTGAACCGACAAGGATTTTTTCACTTGTGCAAAGAGTAAATAATTTTTATTCACTCCAGAAAAATTTTGTTTTATCGATTCATAAAGAGAGCCCTTGTGGTCATTTTTAAGCCAGTAATATTCTGCTAACAGGTCTAAAGATCTTTTATAATCTGGAATATATAAATAGTTAGCCAACTGGGTTTTTGATTTGAAAGTTGTTATTTCATTATCAAAGTCAGATGCAACTTTTTTTCCGGACTGGAGGGACGCGAGTGCAATACGTATCTTAGTCCTCATATATTCAAAATAAAAAATATCCTCAACGCAAGTCCTGAATTTTGAGCTGATTTTTCTCGATTGTGCATAATTGTTTAAGAACGCGGACTCATTATTAAATTTAGTTTTTGCATAATTTTCGACAAAGCTAAGATCATTACTTCTGAATGGTATATAGTATTCTTTATAGTCCTGATCTGGCGGCCCTTGATAAGTTATATGCTCGATTGCTTTGTAATAGGGCATTTCGCTCCGGTGATTTTTAAAAGCACAAAAAAAGTACAGTTCATTATTTCGAATAGTGTTGTTGGTAGTTTTAAAAATTAGTAGATGGGTGCTGTCATCTTCGTTTATATAAACATTATCTCTACCCATTAGCAAGTAATTTACTTGCCCCAAAGCATCATCATCTCTTATTATAATAGATGATTTTGAAATCAATTTATATGAAAAAAGCTCATTAACCTTTAAGTCTGTCGAGTATTCATTGTGATTTTGAAATTCATCCTCATTACCTAAATAAATTTCACGCCTCACTCCCGGCGTTTTAAAATTGCCATTGATACTTATTGTATCGTTTGCTGGCTTTGGCAAAACCTTAATTGCTTTTTTAGGCTTATTGCATCCAAGCAAGATTATTGTTATAGGGATAAAATATTTTAAGAAGCGATTCATGATATGATTTTTAAAAGTAAAGATGGCCATAATGCCATCCTCGCCTGAAGCAGTTTGTATCGTCATTTTAAAGCTTTTCCAAGACCGCCCCCAGTTTATCCAATGAAATATCCCGCGCTATAAATCTCCCATCACCATCCACCACGTAGTTTGCCGGTATTTGCTCGATTACAAAATTTTTAATGTTTTTTGAATCTTCCTGCTGAACCGATTCGGAGATATTTGTCCACGGTATATGCTCTTCTTCCACTGCGTTTTTCCATAGTTTGCTGTTTTCATCTATCGAAACTGATACAATGTCAAAACCCTTTTGCCTGTATTTATTATATAAGGCTTTTAAATCGGGTATTTGATCCCGGCAAGGGCCGCAATAGGATGCCCAAAAGTCTATGAGGATAACCTTCTTCTTTTTGTAGTCGATTTGCAATGGTTTGCCGTAAATATCGTTACCGTAAATCGGAGGTGCTTTTGCGCCGATACTATAGTTTTTGACTGAAGCTAACAGCGCTGAGGACTCATCATAATATTTAGAATCTTTTACTGTGGCACTTAAGCCATCCATTACATTTTTATATAACCTGTAATTTTCAAATAAATCGGTAGCCTGGCTTATTAAATATGGGGTTACAATGGTTTGAGGATTGTTTTTAATAAAATTATGCAGAACCGGCAGAAAGCACATACTTATCTCATCCTCAACCATACTCACGGTATCAACGTAAGCACTGTATAATTTCATTTTGCTGTTATCTAATGCTGCGGAAGCTAAGTTTAAATAGTGTTGTTTTTTATGTGCTAAACTATCCCGTTTATCCCGGTAAGATTTATTATACTCAGACAGTTTATTTTGTGTAGAAGACGTTGATGTTACGCTATATAAATCATACAACACATAATATGGGCGTGTTGCAATTACTTTATAGCTTTGATAATCTTCTGCATAAAAGGTAATAGAGTGCGACCAAGATTTTCGGTTAACAACTGGGCTATTAAAATTTAATTGATAAAAACCATCTCCGGGAAGCTTCGCGACAAGCTTATACTTCCCGTTTTTAATTATGGTTGAGTCATAGAAAATTGTAAAATCATGATTGACAATTCTTACCTTAACGTTTTCAGCGCTATCTAAATTTCCTGAAATAGTGACGTAGGCGCTTTTTTTACAGGAAAAATTAAATAATATACATAATAGTATAAAGGATAAAGCCGGTTTCATAAGTGATAGGTTAGATAATTTTTTTATTTCTTTTTAAAACATATATCCCACCGAAATCCCCAGCACCCTGTTATGCATAGTTGCGGTTGGCGAATAGGTTATATTGCTCAGGCCTAAACCGTAGCTGGCATCAAGCAAAATGGTTTTTTTAATCTCAAATCCGGCAATAAAGTTTACGCCGAAATCGGGGTTTTTGTACGAAAAGCCATCGGTTGTTTTACTGAAATGGATATCATCACTTTCACCATCGCCACTAATGCTGCCCGAAACGCCATATCCCAAATACGGGCCGCCGCCAAGGTAAAATTTTAAGCCCGGTACTATATGGATATGGTAAAGCAGGTTAACGGGTATCTGTATATAGTTTAGCTTTGTTTTTACGCCGCCGCCGTATGTCTGGTTGCCGGTAATCGGTATCGGGGTAGATTCATAGCCCTTGGTGGTAAAAAATATACCCGGTTGGATAGAAAAATCGCTGAAGCCCAAATCCATAATCCCACCCACGTTAAAGCCTGATAAATTTTTACTGTATATCGATTGGCCTGCGCCGCTAAGGGTTTGGTTGCTCAAATTTAAACCGCCTTTAACGCCAAAATCAATAGTTTGTGCAAAGGCAACGCTGCTTAGCGTGGCAATGCAAAGGGTGATGAATAGCTTTTTCATGAAAGGTTTATTTTTATAAGGTTGAAATAAAGGTAGTTATTTCATTTTGGCTTTTAAGATGCCGTAACCAACAAATTACATGGCCTATAGCACGCGGGCCACAAGCGGGACGCTTGCGGCAGCAGAATAAAAGCTATCTAATTAAGCTTATCCTGGAACACATGGGCAGCTTCAGCTTCCTGTTCCATATCCGCATTGCCGAGATAGCTCCATCTTAAGCCTTTTATATATTTTGTTAAAACTATGGCTATCTGGTCTGCAGTAACTTTATTTACCAAGGCGGGTAAATTTTCTTCTTTATCCAATGCGCCTAATATTTCGGCCACACCAAGGCTTGATGTTATTGACGCTGTGCTTTGCTGCCTGATGTAGCTGGTGGTGATGTAAGAGTTTTTTAAATGTTCGAGGGTTGATGCTGAAATTTCGCGACCCCCTAACAGTTTAAACATATTTACCATTTCTTTTACCGCCGCTTTTGGGTCGTTGGTACTAATATACATTACGGCGTAAGGCATTTGCTGCATTTGAGAAAAGGCGCCGGGATCATATGACAAGTTAAGCCTGCTGCGCAAATCCTGGAAAAGCACGCTACCCAAAATCGTTATCCCCAGCCTGTATGGCACATAGTCATCACTTGCAACAAGCGGCGAATTCATAATACCATAGATATAATTGGTTGAAAGCTGCCGGTTTTCGGTAATTATTTTCCCATCGTTCCAAACCGGCTCCCGTAAATCGGGCTGAGCATAATGTCTTGAAGGCAAACCAGAAAAAGAAGCGTGAATTTTCGCAATAAGCTCTTCTTTAGTTATTTTACCGGCTATCACTATAAACAATTGCTTTTTATTTAAAATGCTTTTATAATAATTTTTGATATCGTTTGCGCTAAGCTTGCTTATTGTTTCTTCGGTACCGGCAGGGTTAGTGGCATAAGGTGTTGTTTCAAATGCGTTTTGCAATACTAACAGGCGGGCATAATTATCCGGGTTAGTAACGCCTGCTTTTGCCTCGGCTACCAGTTTATTTTTTAGTAATTCTACCTCGTTATCTTCAAAGCTGGGATTAACCACAGCCTGCGTCAATAAATCCCAGGCACGATCAAAGTATTTTGATATACAATCCATGTCTATATCGCCAAAATCCAGGTCGGCACCGGCGCCTATGTCTATTCCATAGGCATCGGTGCTATCCCTAAATGCTTGTGCATTATATTGCTGCGTACCGCATTGTAAAGTGGCAGTTAACGCAAATTTTTCAATCCCGGCTTGTGATGCAGGGTAATTGGCTACGCCGCCCCTAAAAAACAGGCGTACATTTATCACATCCTTTACCGTTGGTTTAAATATTACTTTAATACCATCCACCATAAATGATGTTGTTTCCGATTGTGCAAACACCCCCGGTATTACCCCTAAAACAATAACAATGCTTATTAATAATCTTTTCATTTTTTACGGGTTAATTGGATGAGGTAAAAAATTCTTCGGGTTTTATCCGGGCTTTTAAATCAGGATTAATTAATAAGCCTGCGCAATAGGGTTTATTTTTTATGTATTTGCGTACATAGCTCTGTAAATCGGCACGGGTAATTTTATCCAGGTTATCTATATAAGTTGTAAAATAACTTATTGAGGTTGATGCCCACCAAAAGGAAATTGCCTGGGTAAAGTCGGATGTTACTTCCTGTTCCTTTATTGCCCTTACTTCAAATTTGCGCTTGGCTGCTACCAGCTGCTGGTCGGTTATATAATCATCATTATCCATTAGTGCTATTTGCTTTTTTACTTCGGCCATGCACTCTTTTATTTTTTGCGGGTTTGGATCGATGTTTATGGTTATTGGCCCAACATGGCTCATGGTTAGGTAACCGATACTAACATCCGTAGCCAGGCCCGATTGCAGCATCGCGGTTTTAAATTTTGATGAATTTTCACTTACAATATAGGAGAATACATCGGCTGCGTAAGTAGCATTTACATCATTACGCGTATCGGGCCCCTGCCATTCCAGCATAATTAAAGGCACCTGCGATAACTGCGATTCAACAATAAAATAATCGGTTTTTTGTAGTGGTTTAACTTCGGGTATTGGCCATTTTTTAAAAGGGTCAAATGCGGAAGGCTGCCAGCTATCATAAATTTGTTCAACCTCTTTGTATACCTCGTCATGCTTTACATCGCCGGCAACGGTTAGTAAGCAATTATTGGGGAAATAATATTTGTTTTTTATAGAATCCATTAGGGCAGGGGTGGCCTGCCTTATTACCTGGTGGTTGCCCAGCGGGTTTTTACGACTGTACATGTCGCCCCATATATGACGGTTCATGGCATCATCTAATGCATAAAACGGGCTCGATTCGTCCTGCTGAAATTCATCATCAACAACAATATTTTCCCTTGCCATTTCCTTAGGATCGAACTTTGGGTACCGTATAGCCGAGTTCATAAAGTCCAGGCCCTGGCTTAAATTATAACTTGGCAGTATAAAGTAATAATTTACGTTTTCAAATGATGTGGAACCGTTAAATTTCATGCCCAATTCGCTAACGCGTTTATAAAAATCCCCATCGCTGTTGTAGTCCTTATTTGCTTTAAAAAACATGTGCTCATATAAATGGCTTAGGCCGTTAAATTCGGGCGGTTCGGTATAAGCACCGTTTTTACAGGTAATCATGATAGTGGCAAGTGGCACGCTGCTGTCTTCAATCACTAAAACACCAAGGCCGTTGGGCATCGTTTTTAAAAACATATTATCGGGCAGCTTAAGCTGGGCAAATGACAGCGCGGGTAGAAGAGCCAACAGAAGCAGGCAGTATTTTTTAATCATCAGGTTTAATTTCAAGGGGTAAAATAGGGATAATATGTTGGAATAAATAAAGCCACAAGCGGAGGGCTTGTGGCAGCGGGCGTTTAAAGTGTTTAAACTGTTTTTTTTGTTTTAATTGTTTTTTTTGACTTTCCTGATTTGATTGTTGTTACCGTTTCTACTGATTTTGGTGATAACATCTAATTCTTATCCCCAGGCACTATCAAAACCATGCGCTTTCAGCACATCATCCGGCACGCCATTCCATGGGCCGGGCGTGTTGCCCATATAGCCTACATCTTTAACACCCATCTGGCTGCTGAAAAAGCCGCTGGCGGTTAGGTCGCGCATCAGGTTAAAAAAGCTTACGCCTTGCAGCATTTCGGGTTTGGCTTTTTCAGGATAGGCAATTTCGGTAACCAGTTCTATTTGCTGCGCGTTGCTGGCTTCCCTAAACGTGGTATTGTAGCGGTTTAAGGATTGTAAATCCAGCCAGCGCAGGCCGCCGCGCATAGGGGTTTGATTATCGGGCATATCCTTCACAATAAACTCGATAAAATCGGGCACCTTAGCATCCGATGCGCTGCCCGAGTGGCTATCCTTAGGGATAATAATATCTGCCAGCACGCCAATGGTAAGCATTTCGTGCGCGGTAAAAAACTTCTCTTCTTCCAGCTTTTTATCCCGTATAATTTCGTCGGGCTTGCGGCTTGGGTCGGCAGGGGCTTCGGGTTTTGGGGAGATGTTTTCCTCGGCTAATTTTTTGTTATCCGTTTTGCAGGAATCCAACAACAAGCCTGTTGAAACCGCGCCTATGCCTAATGTTCTTAATGATTCACGTCTGTTCATAATTAATAATGCTTATGACGGTTATACGTTTAATTTTTTACGCTGGTCCAGTATGTACTCTGCAGTACGCATGGATAGTGCCAGTATGGTCCAGGTGGCGTTTTTATCGCCCTGCTGCACAAACGGCGCTGCATCAACCACAAACAGGTTTTTGCAATCATGCGCCTGGCAATATTTATTTAATGCCGATGTTTTAGGATCATCGCCCATGCGGATGGTACCCACTTCGTGGATGATAACGCCTGGTGCTGCCAGCCCGTATTGTGTTTCGGGCCCGTCAGGCGGATCGGCAATAGCGCCCATCGTGTGCATTATTTCCTGAAAGGTATCCTGCATGTGCTTGGCCTGGTTAACTTCCTCGGCTGCCCATTTGTAATGGAAACGCAAAACCGGGATACCGTATTTATCAACTACATCGGGGTCTATCTCGCAGTAATTATCTGCGCGGGCTATGGCAGTACCACGGCCGGCCATAGATATTTGTGTGCCGTAAAAACGGCGGTAATCATTTTTTAAATCCGCTCCAAAACCACCGGCAGGCTTCATTTTGCCGTCAACACCGGCTACGCGGCCATTCATGGCTTGTATGCCGCCGCCAAAGCCGTAGCCCGGCATATCCAGGCCGCCGCCGTATTCGATATGGTAACCGCGCGGGAAATCGAGCTTCTTTTTACCCAGCCACCATGGCGAGTAAATATGGATAGCGCCTACGCCATCTTCGTTATAACGTTTGCGGTCCATTAGTTGTGGCAACCAGCCACCAGCGCCACCGCCGGTACTATCGTGCAGATATTTACCTACAACGCCACTGCTGTTGGCCAAACCGCCCGGGTGAGCGGCTGATTTTGAGTTGAGCAGCAACCTGGCCGATTCGCAGGCACTGGCTCCCAGTATCACCACCTTGGCGCTTACCTGGTATTCCTGCAAATCATCCTTGCTGATATAGGAAACGCCCGTAGCCAAACCATTTTTATCGGTTAGCACTTCGCGTACCATCGCGTTAGCAACAATCTTTAAATTACCTGTTTTAATAGCCGGTATTACGAGGCATGATGAGGAGGAGAAATCGCCATAAATTTTACAGCTGCGGTTACACTGCCTGCAAAAAAAGCAAGCCCCGCGGTCTTTATTGTTTGGTAAAGCCTCGGTCAATATCGCACCGCGACTGGCTATTACCGGTACGCCGGCTTTTTGGGCGCCACGTTTAATATAAAGCTCGTTTAAGCGTGGTTTTGGTGGAGGCAGAAATATACCGTCGGGTTCGTTTTCCAAACCTTCAACGGTACCAAATATGCCTATCATACGGTCGACCTTATCGTAGTAAGGCTTAATTTCATCGTAGGTAAAAGGCCATTCGGCGGTTAAGCCGTCGGTTGGTTTAAAATCATGCGGGCCCATGCGCAGGGATATACGGCCCCAATGGTTAGTACGGCCGCCCATCATGCGCGAGCGGAACCACTGGAAATCGGTGCCTGCTTTTTTGGTGTATGGCTCGCCGTCCAGCTCCCATCCGCCGAAGGCGGCATCAAAATCGCCAAAGTTACGGGTATCTGTACCCGCGCCACGCCGTGGCGACTCATAATAAAATTTTAATTGTGACGAGTTAATAGCCGGGTCGAAATATGGCCCTGCCTCTAACATTAAAACCTTTAAACCGGCATGTGCCAAAACGTAGCCGGCCATACCACCGCCGGCACCCGAGCCAACAATTACCGCGTCATAAACCGTTGCCGATTTTTTAATCTGAATATCGCTCATAAGTATTAATTGTACCTAAAATCTAAATATATTAAAGCGAGGCTTTATTTCAATAGCCTATTTTAAATTTATAATTGTTTTATCCTGATGTTGCGGAAAGCAACAGACGCGCCATGATCCTGCAACGCAATGTGGCCGGTTTGGTAGGCTGCAAATTGTTTCCAGGTTTTAAACTTGCTTTTTTGTATAAGGGCATTCCACTCGGGGCTGCCCATTTGTATTTCAACCACTTTTTGCCCGTTAAGCCACAAAGTAATGTGCCCATTCAATTTATGTATAACAATTGAGTTCCACTCGCCGGCTGGTTTTGCCGGGTGTAAAGGCGCAATCATATCATATAAAGCACCGGCAAGATGGGTGGCTTTTTTATTGTCTTCGGCGTTTTTATCGTCCAGTATCTGCATTTCCATACCGGTTAAATAAGTAGCGTGAAGCGAGGTATCCTCATGCACGCTAAAGATAACGCCGCTATTGCCGCCAAAAGGGATACGCCAGTCCAGCTTTAGCTCGTAATTTGTATATTCTTTGTTGGTTACTAAATCGCCTTGTTCGGCTTTGGCGGTATCCAATTGCAAAATGCCATCGTGGGCGCTCCATGCGCCGGCATCATTGCCATTGTACAGGTGCCAGCCATCGGTAGTTTGGCCGTCAAACAAAAGGGTATAACCTTCTTTTTTTTCGGTTTTTGATAAGGTATTTGTTTGGGCGAAAGTTGTAAAATGTATTGCAGCAATTGCCGGGATAATTAGCAGGATTTTTTTCATCAGCTTGGTGTTTTTAGGGGGAGTAATTATAGCCCGGTTAAATATATTGCCTTTTTTTATATGTTAACTCATAATTGTAAAAAATCTTATGATTTACACCTGTAACGGTGTATTAATGTTATTACATTTCCAGTTTAAAAGTGTCTATTTCCTTCAAAAACTCCATGGCTTTTACCGTAGCGTTCCAACCCGAACCCTTTAGTAAAGAACGCAGCCATTTTTTGTCGATATTTTTATAATTGATATTTTTATACAGCCAGATAGCTCCAAAAAACGCCAAACCACTCGTGATGATAGCTAAGGCCAAATAGGCAAAATTGCCGCTCAACAACATATCCTTTGAAAGATAAAAGGTAGTGTAAAAAGGCAACTGTAAAACCGAGATGCGTATTGTAGTAATAGTTGATAGCTGTAATTGCGCAAGTTTTTCCTGCACGCCGGTTATGGTATCATCATTATTTATGCGGTATATCAGCACCATATCGCGTACATAAGCAGCCATGGCGATGATGGTAATTACCATTATTGCCGCCACCGAAATACCAAAAAACAGGTACACATGCTTTAAGGCGAAAAAGGCAAAGCTGCCTAAAAACAAAACCCATATTTGCCCTAAAATAATACCTAGTGTTTTGGGTAAAAATAACTGCCTTAAAGTGGTATTGGCTTTTTGCGTTTGCAAAGCCTCAAAAGTGTGCAGGTTTAGCTGCAATAGTTTTTCCAGTTTGTTATCGTAAGCTTTCCATACAGCTTGTAAATCCATGTCTTCCATTTTCTTAGTTGTTTAATGTTTTAAATTTTTGTTTCAATTTCTCTTTAATGCGGCTGATTTTTGATGCCACATTGGTTTCAGTAATACCTAAAACTTCGGCTATTTCGCGGTAACTGTTTTCTTCCAGGTATAAAAGCATCAGGGCTTTGTCGAGTTCATTTAATTCGTTAATAAACTTTTGCAGCAGGGTAATATCAGCTTCCAGTTTACCGTGGTGGTTATCATCGGCTATGTTTATCATGCTTTCGGTAAGCGGCTCATTGATACTGGCCCTGCTTATGGTTTTGCGATGAAAGGATATAGCCACGTTAAGTGCTATGCGGTACATCCAGGTGCTTAGCTTGTAGGTATCGTCATATCTTTCAAAAGTACCCCAAAGCTGTATGATAATTTCCTGCACCAGGTCCTTGCGGTCTTCGGCATCATGGCAATAGGCATTGGCAACCTTGTAAATGATGCCTTTATTGCTTTGTATTACCTGCAAAAACTTGTCCCGTGTATTCACTATTGCTTTTTATTGATGTAAGTTAATATTAATACTTGTACCTGACACAAAGTGTAGGTGTAGCCTACAGTACCTACACCTCCTACACCTCCTACACTATCCTACACCCTCCTACACTGACAAAACCATGTCAGCATCTTGTGCAAACGGTTACTCAATTATTCGCACAAGGGTTAAAAAAATCACACTACAATAAAAAAATATAATGAATAGTATATTCCTTTTTGGATTTTGTATATTTGATAGTACCAGTTAACCCTTTTATTGCCTGTGTATTATGAAAAAAGTATCTGATATTCTTAATCGCAAGGGTGGCAGCGTTGTCACCATCAATGCCGATACTACAGTTATTGATGCATTACACCTGATGGCCGACAAAAATATCGGGTCGGTTGTAGTTACTGAAGATGGCGAATACCTGGGCCTGCTTACCGAAAGGGATTACGCCCGTAAGGTAATATTGCAGGGAAAATCATCGCAGGAAACTACGGTAAAAGAAATTATGAGCACCGGTTTCCCGCGCATATTGCCCGAAAGCTCGATAGAAACCTGTATGCATATCATGAGCGAAAGCAATATACGCTACCTGCCGGTTTTTAAGCTCGACAAATTGTGCGGTATCATTTCCATTAACGATTTGGTTACCGAAACCATCTCCTCGCACCTGGAAACGATAGAGCATTTGAAGAGTTATATACAATCATAGGATATCGAAGCAATTCTCACCATCACGTCATTGCGAGGAACGAAGCAATCCTCGACATGCTAAGCGGCGAACCTTTCTATCGAGGATTGCCACGCTAACACTCGCAGCAATGACGTCGGGATGGAATGAGCGGAGAAAAATACTGTTCAAACGAAAATTTACTTTAGAACAACCCTCATAACCACCCATATTACCATTTCCACAACAATTTTCCTTATCTTGCCGCTCTCACCCTAAAAGACAGTGACATTCCAGGAATTTAATTTTAACGAACATTTATTAGAAGGCGTTTTGAGCATGGGTTACACCGCTGCTACACCCATACAGGAAATGGCCATCCCGGCTATTTTACAGGGCGACGACCTTATAGCCTGCGCGCAAACAGGCACAGGTAAAACAGGCGCATTTTTGCTGCCGATTTTAGACCGCATCAGCCAAAACCATGAGGAAAAAACAAGCACCCTTATACTAACACCTACCCGCGAACTTGCCCAGCAAATCGATCAGCAGGTGGAAGGGCTGGCCTATTTTACCGGCATTAGCAGTATTGCGGTTTTTGGCGGTGGCGATGGTATTGTATACGAGCAGCAGCGCCGAGGCATACAAAATAATGTAAATATTATTATTGCCACACCAGGCAGGCTGATAGCGCACCTTACATCGGGCGTATTAAAGCTGAACCATATAAAATACCTGGTGCTGGATGAAGCCGACCGCATGCTGGATATGGGTTTTTATGATGACATTATGCGCATTGTAAGCTACCTGCCCAAGCAAAGGCAAACTATGCTGTTTTCGGCAACCATGCCGGGGCGCATACGCACCATGGCCAAAGCCGTGTTGCATAACCCGCAGCAAATTAACATTGCCATATCGCAGCCGGCAGTGGGTATCGATCAGCAGGTGTACCTGGTTAACGATCATCAAAAAACACCGCTGATAGAGTTGCTTTTAAAAAACAACGCCTATGCCAGCACGATTATATTTTCGGGTACTAAGGATAAGGTGAAGGAAGTATACAAACAGCTAAAACAGGCACATATAAAAATTAGCGCTTTTCACTCCGATTTGGAGCAAAAAGAGCGCGAGGATATTTTGCTCCGCTTTAAAAACAGGCAGTTGCCGGTTATTATTGGTACCGATGCGCTGTCGAGAGGTATAGATGTAGAAGGGATTGATTTGGTGATTAACTACGACGTGCCATCGGACCCGGAAGATTACATCCACCGCATTGGCCGCACCGCCCGCGCCGAAACTACCGGCACGGCCATTACTTTTGTAAACGACCGCGATCAGCGTAAGCTAAAAAGTATAGAAACCATGATTGACCGTGAGGTTAGGCGCATACCCTTACCCGAAGTATTAGGCGACCCAACCCTCATCAAACAAGCTCCGCACAGGCCACATGGCGGCGGCGGCAACAGGCGCCCGGGTGGTAACAATAACCGGCGTACCGGTGGTGGCAATAACCATAAACGCTCCGGCGGCAACCAAAATACTACTAAGTAAAATTTACATCCCCATGCTCATGACTTACGAAGTTTCAAAAACTTCGTAAGTCTGTTATACCCCACACCTGTCATCTCGAACGCCAGTGAGAGATCTATACACATGCCATTCCCGTTATGCGGGGTGGTTAAGTTTTCTCGCTATCGCTCGAAATGACGGTTTTTTATTGACCTTGTTCCATCAACTCAAATTCCTGCTCATCCGCACTTGGCCCGTAGCTGCCGGGGATAGGAATGTTCAACAAACGCAAATACACACCTAATTGCGCCCGGTGGTGCGTGGTTTGGTTTAACGCAACCCGTACCAATTCGGCTTTGGTTGATGTTAAATAAACCGCATCGCCATTGCGTAAAGTCCAGTTTTCAGCCAGTAACGTTTCATTGCTTGCCCATAAATG
>Ga0302303_10000841_pt1 | contig 22295 bp, 17 predicted proteins | sample III_Palsa_E2_1_FD_194542 | JGI IMG/M metagenome (GOLD analysis project Ga0302303, IMG submission 194542) | Peat permafrost microbial communities from Stordalen Mire near Abisko, Sweden - III_Palsa_E2_1 | ecosystem: Environmental > Terrestrial > Soil > Palsa > Peat permafrost | place: Sweden...
GCGTTATATTAACGAATAAGCATCGTTTAAATTGTCATGTTGAAGGATTACCACAAGATTTGGACCGTAAAACATCTTATGGGATCATTGCCAATCATCAGACGTGGGTGGATGTTTTTATATTATTTTATCTTTTTGAAGGTAAAATAGCTTTTCCGCGTTTTTTTATTAAAGAAAAAATAATGTGGTTTCCAATTTTATCGGCAGGATTTGCTGCACTCAATTTCCCCGTGGTGAAACGTTATACGCATGAACAACGTCAAAAACAACCTGGATTGTCTGGAATTGATTTAGAAATGACAAAAAAAGCCTGTGAAATATTTCGTCATGAATCCACCAGTATTGTTATTTTTTTAGAAGGCACGCGTTTTACAGCAGAAAAACACGCAGAACAACAATCGCCTTATGTGCACTGATTAAAACCCAAAGCGGGTGGTTTGGCGGCGATGTTATCGGTGATGGGTGAACATTTGGATTGTCTTTTAGATGTGACCATTGTATATGAAGATAAAAAACGAGCGACATTCTGGCAGTTATTGTCACAACAACACATGAACGTCTCTGTATTGGTAAAAAAACGCATGATTACACCGGATTTAATCGGTGATTATCAAAATGATCCCGCACTTCGAGCGCATTTTCAACAATGGTTAAATGCGTGTTGGCAAGAAAAAGATGCCTTTATTTCAAAGGTAAACCATGATATTTTAGCGCAAAAAATAACCCACTAATGGCAAGCACGCTTAAAAATAACGGGAAAAAATCAGTTAAAAATAATAAAGCAGGAACACGCGCTGCCAAGCTGAGTATCAAGCCACACAGCAACATACTCAGCACAATGCGGCACCAACGGTTGAGTGTTTTTATCCCATGGATTTGTGGAAAATACAGATCCCACGTTAACATGGCACAAGCCAATATTAAAATACCATTGAGGTTTGATAGCCACCATTGTAACCACAATGACGCTGGTTTGATGGGATAACTCAATGATGAATAACAGGCAAAAACCAGTATTAAGCTGCTCACTGCCGTTATCGCAATACTAGATATTACCCATTGCAACCAAGGTTTTTTTCGATAAAAAACCAAGGTGAGTCCCCAATACCGTTGTCCTAAATAAAGCAATAACGCTGCTTGCAACGCATACACACTGGCACAAAGACTTGACAATCCCCAGTGTAGATCAGAGAAAGCATACGCCAAAAAACTACCCAGCCAAATGCCTGGTAATACACGATATCCCCGCAAAAAAATAAATGCACAAGCCGATCCACTTGCAAACCACATGGGGACGGGATAGGGCGTAATGGTACTGAATAATAAGCCCGTATATTGGAAGAAAAACACCAACATATTTTCTGATAGCAAGCGACTTAACCATAATTTTTTATGATTTTTTTTCAAATTCGCTTGTAATAGAGACGGATATTGATTAACAATATAAAACATGCGTTGCCATTGATCCATCAAGGAGCTCCCATGCCCAGTCTTTTAAATGATCCTGATCTGTTGTGCCAACATTATTTAAACATTGTTTATCAAAATTCACAAGGACATCAGAGCCAAGATCGACCGAATCTAAAAAATATTGCTGAAAGCTATGGTGAAATATTGTACCCCAGCGTTGATACCTTATTAAAAAATATCTCTATCCAGTCTCATGATATTTTTTTAGATGCCGGCGCGGGATTGGGAAAATTGGCGCTGCAAGTTTTTTTAAAATCGGCTGTTAAAGCCGTTTATGGTATAGAACTAAAACCGGTATTATATGAACAAGCACAACATGCCGCGCAAAGAGTTGCGCAGGAATTGCCAGAATGTTATCAAGGCGAAAGACAATTGGTGTTTTTACAAGGCGACTTTTTAACTCTACCATGGCCCAATGCCAGTATTTTATTGATCGGCTCACCTTGTTTTGGTCCTGCGATGCTGGGTGCATTGGCACGCCGCATTGATGCAACATTGAGCATACACACGGTATTAAGTTTGCGACCATTGTGTTTATTGCAACGTCTATCTTTTACAAAAACCATTCGTATTGAAGGTTCGTGGGATAGTGCGTTGTGTTATGTGTATCAACCAAGCAAAGCCTGAGCCACCTTAGATCGTGAAGGTCGGTTCAATTTTTCGCTGACAAAGCGCGAAGCTTCTAGCAATTTGGTTAGATCAACGCCTGTTTCTAAACCCAATCCATTTAATAAATAGACCACTTCTTCAGTGGCCACATTGCCTGAAGCACCTTTTGCATAAGGGCATCCACCCAATCCAGCCACCGATGAATCAATAATACGTATATCCATCTCGAGTGAAGCATATATATTGGCCAATGCTTGTCCATAGGTGTCATGGAAATGAACCGCGATGACATCAGTGGGCAATACCGATTTTGCTTCTTTTACCAATATTTTGACTTGTGGAATGGTTCCAACCCCAATGGTATCACCTAAAGAAATTTCATAACAACCCAGTTGATAAAGTCGTTCGCTGATTTGTGCTACTTTTTTAGCAGAAATTAGACCTTCATACGGACAGGCAATGGCGCAAGACACATAACCGCGAATTAATATGCCGGCTTGTTTGGCGGCTTCAATCACTGGTGTAAAACGTTCAAAGCTTTCATCAATGGAGCAATTAATATTGCGCTGAGTAAATGTTTCTGAGGCGGCGGTAAACACGGATATTTCTTTCACACCAGCGGCGTGCGCTGTATTAAAGCCCTGAATATTCGGTACCAATACGGCATAACGTACATTGGGAAATGCCGTTAATTGTGCCAACACTTGATCCGTATTTGTCATTTGTGGAATATATTTAGGCGATACAAAGCTGCCGGCTTCAATAAAACGCAAGCCTGCTTGCGCTAACAAATGAATTAATTGCACGCGTTCTGGCACGCTAAACAATTGTGCTTCATTTTGTAGTCCATCACGAGGACCGACTTCCACCAATTTAACGTGTTGTGTTTTCATGTTCAGTGATTTCCATTTCTAGCAATGCTTGTCCGGCTTGCACCAATTCACCGGCCTCATAATTTAAATATTTAATCAATCCTTGGGTTGGCGCGCGCACCGTGTGTTCCATTTTCATGGCTTCTAAGATGCATAAGGCTTGGCTTGCATTGACATGATCGCCGGGTGCGACCAACCATTGTAATAATCGGCCTGGCATGGTGGCGGTTAAATTACCTTTGCCACTATGATGTGTGTGATACATGGGTTTTGGAAAATTAACCGCGGTTAAGGTAAAACGTTTGCCATATTGCACATCATGAATGGTATAGGTATTTTCATGCGGATATATTTTTAGTGTATCTAAATGATTTTCATTTTGCTGTAGCAGCATTTTATCCACATAAACCGTATAAGGATGTTCTTGAGCATCGCTCCAATCAAATCGTTGTGCGCGCGGTTGTATGGATTGCCAATTGTGCAAATGGATCCATGGATCAGTAGACGTCGTTTCTTGTTGTAAATACGCAAAAACACTGACTGCTTGTAAATACGAAGGATCGATAGGCTGCTTGCATGTTTCTAACCATTCAAGTTGTTTCACATCCAACCAGCGCGTATGCCATGCGCCCGTTTGATAGTCATCTTCTTGCAACATCGCACTAACAAACGCCACATTGGTGGTCACGCCGACACAATTAAATTCAGCCAATGCATTTTTTAAGCGAATAATGGCGCTGTCACGATCGTTGCCATGCACAATTAATTTAGCAAGCAACGGATCATAATCCACACTAATGTTATCCAATGCTTGTACACCACTATCAACACGAACATATTTTGAAGTGTTCGGCATTTGCCAAACGCGCAATGAACCGGTACTGGGTAAAAATTGATTGGCGGGATCTTCTGCATAAACGCGTACCTCAATGGCATGACCTTTAATTTTTAAATCGTCTTGTTTAAAAACCAACGCCTCGCCCGCGGCCACACGCAATTGCCATTCAACCAAATCCAAACCCGTGATCATTTCTGTCACTGGATGTTCAACTTGTAAGCGCGTATTCATTTCCATAAAATAAAATTCGCCGCGCTCATTCACTAAAAACTCTAAGGTTCCCACGCCGGTATAATTAATGGCATGAACGGCTTTAATTGCGCATTCACCCATTTGTTCGCGTTGCATGTCTGAAAAATGAATAGCCGGTGCTTCTTCAATGACTTTTTGATGACGACGTTGGAAGGAACAATCACGCTCAAACAAATACACCCCATGGCCATGTTGATCAGCAAGAACTTGCATTTCAATATGACGTGGTTTGTCTAAATAACGTTCTAACAATAAACGATCATTACCAAAACTATGTTTGGCTTGACGTTGCGCTTTTTCAATGGCTTCCTTGAGTTCGTGCTGTGCATTGACGACCTGCATGCCTTTGCCACCGCCACCGGCAATGGGTTTAATCAATAAAGGATACCCAATGTTTTGCGCCGCTTGCATTAAGGTGTCCAGATCTTGTGCGGCCTCATGATATCCAGGCAAAATAGGCACACCCGCTTTGTGCATAATGGTTTTACCGGCGTCTTTTAATCCCATGGCTGAAATGGCTGCTGCGCTGGGACCGATAAATACAATCCCCGCTTGTTCACAAGCCGCCGCAAAGTCAACATTTTCAGACAAAAAGCCATAACCAGGATGTATGGCCTCACATTGATGTTGTTTGGCAATGGCAATGAGTTGTTCAATGTTTAAATAGGTTTCTTTGAGTGTCTCGCCAGATAAAGGATACGCCGCATCCGCCATTTTCACATGCAAGGCATGTTGATCCGTGGCACTATACACCGCAATGCTTTCAATACCCAACTTTTTTGCTGTGCGACTCACACGACAGGCAATTTCGCCGCGATTGGCAATGAGTATGCGTTTGAACATCACAAAATCCTTGTGGGTAGACTAGAGTTCATTGTGCTATATTCCGATGTGTTTTAGCAAGTATATGCGATCGTCATCTTAGCCGATACACCAAGCGGATAAAAATAAAATACCTCTGTCGACATCAAAAAATGTTTCGCCCATATACACATAAATGCCGACATCTACGTTATATTCGCGCATGAATTTTTGCAAATTATCAATTTTTTTAGGGAGGGCTTTTTTAGAGTAGGTTATCTCAAATGGGTATATATCGGGTTTGATTTCTACAATAAAATCAACCTCAACGCCCGTTGATGTCCTCCAGTAAAAAATGTCTTTTCTTTTTAACGCATGCTCAAGAAAAATTTGCAGTTCTAACAAAAACCAATTTTCCAAACGATGACCAATCAAGCCAGTCTTTTCAAGAATGATTTGTTCATCGAATCCCGTTAGGTAGCTAACGATTCCGTTATTTTGTAAATATATCTTTGGCGACTTTACAATTCGTTTTAATGAATCGCCAACATATGGATAGATTTCACAATACATCAAGGTTGCCGTTAAATAACTTCTATATTTATTCAACGTGTCTCTAGAGCAAGATAATGCTTGGATGATATTTTCATCTCTACGCAATGATCCCGTTTGCTCCGCAGTGATATCAATCAGTTGTTGATATAGCTTCAAATTTCCTATATTGGCAATGGCGCGCACGTCTTTTTCTAAATAGGTTTGTAAATATTGCATTAAATAACGTAGTCGCTCGTCTTTTGAAGGGGATTGCAAAACTTCCGGCAAACCACCCCAGATGAGATGCGTTTCTAATGCTTGTATTAATTTTGATTTAAAGGGTAAAAACTCATTTGCTATATGTGGAATATCAGCAAAATTTTTCATAAAAACATATTCTAATGGAAATATCGGTGGCAGCGTTAATTCTTGTTGTAGCGTAAAACTCTCAAATAATGAAAATGCATGTAAATGAAATAATTCAATTCGACCTGCTAAACTTTCTGCCGCTAATTGGTGTAATTCTAATGCAGCTGATCCGGTTAAAATGAATTTTATTTTATTTTGATCTTTATAACCATCATAAAGTACCTTTATTTGTTCAAACAGCGCTGGGCATTTTTGCGCTTCATCAATAAACACCCAAATTTTGGGGCTCGCCTCTATCTTTTGTAACGCTTGCTCCATAATCAGCGCTGCCAATTGTTGATTATCCACTCTTTCACGTTGATCCATTTGGTCCATGTTTAGTTGAACCCATTTTTCATTTTTTTCTAACTGAATGAATTGTTTGACAAAAGTTAACTTTCCCACGCGACGTGGGCCGATAAGTGCAGAGATATATGAGGAATAAAAAGACCTATATATCAGGGCTTGATTGCGACGGGCGATCACGTTCATGATAATTTTCAATAATATCAATTGGTTAAGGTGTTTTCTGCAAAATCACTAAGACGGTAGTGATTTTACAATGTAATTTTACTAGTGGACAGGTGAAATTGCAAATCATATTCTGTTGATTCTTGCCGCCGCCATAGACCTTCATCTGTTTAAAGCTTAAGCCTCACAAATATTGCCTCTGGTATTGCTTTAATAACAAACATAATATACCGCCAAAATCGAGGCAAATACACGACATGCTCTTTGTTATCAATCGCCTTAATGATCCCTCGCGCCACTTTTTCCGGTGTGGTCCACAATAAGCCTTTATTAAAATCAGCGGTCATCGGCGTATCAACAAAGCCCGGTTTAATCGTCAACACATGGACGTTAGATTTAAACAATCGTTGCCGCAACCCTTGTAAAAAGATAGACAATGCGCCTTTAGCCGTACCATAAATATAATTTGATTGACGACCTCGATCACCCGCTACGGAGCTAATCACCGCTAGGGTTCCATTTCCTTGTTTTTGCAGTTGATTGGCCAGTAATGTTAACAATGAAACAACACTCATCAGGTTGGTGTGAAGTGCATCTATTGTTGCCTCAACATTTTGCTCCGCATTTTTTTGATGGGACAAACGACCGTATGCAATTACAACAACGTCAATATGTTGCAGGGCTTGAACGGCTTTATCCAACACGTTTTGATGATCCACCAAATCATTGGCTTCAAAAAATGTGTATTCAACATTGGCTGCGCCATGAATTTTTAAATCTTGTGTTAACAATGAAAGACGTTCCATGTCACGGCCCAATAAATACAGCGTATCACCACGTTGAGCGAATAATCTGGTCGTTGCCTCGGCAATGGCTGATGTTGCTCCGATCATCAAAATTTTTTTAGTCATTATTTAAACCTAAACGCATTGATTGCAAAGAACAAAATACCTTACTTGCCTGATATTGACAACGCGTATGTTGAAAGGCTTCCCAAGCGGGATAACTTTGTTTAAACGTGAGCTCACTCATTCTTGCATCTTTGCTAAGGTATATTCGTCCGCCAAACGCCAATACCATGCGATCCAACTTTTCTAATAAAGCAAATAAACCGTTTTCAATTTTAAAATCTAAGGCCAAGGTATAACCTTCAAGTGGAAATGATAAATATCGCGAGGAGGCTTGCTTGCCCAATGTTTTAAGCACCGCTAAAAATGATCCGCGTCCAGATGCGCTAATACACTGGAGTATACGAGACAGTCCTTCTTTCCCTGCGTCTTTGGGAATAACAAATTGATATTGTGTGAAACCCGCTTTACCGTATAAACGATTCCAATGCAGCAAACCGTCAAGCGGATAAAAATAAGAGTCATAATGTGTGGTGCACTCTATTTGGTTTTGACGCATGCGGTGATAATAGAGTGCATTAAATGCGCCTATTGAATATTTGTTCAGTAGAAAACTGGGCATATCGAAGAGAATGGGCAAACCTTGGTGTGATGAAATGTTAAGCGTACCTTCTTGTGAATGTTCTCCTAACATTAACAATGAGCGACCCAAATGCCGTCCCTTGGCCAAGCAATCGATCCAAGCAACCGAATAGGTTGCCTGTTGATGCGCATCAAACAGAGCCAGCATTTCATCTAAATTGGCTGCTTTAATGGTTGTTTCATGGATTTGTGAGCTATTAATCGGTTGTAGCGTCAATTCAGCGTCAATAATCACTCCTGTAAGTCCCATACCGCCACAGCTTGCATGGAATAATTCTGGATGTTGTTGGCGGGAGCATTGCAAAATATCGCCATTGGCCAACATTAAGGTGATAGATAAAACATAATCACAAAAGCTGCCTGCCACGTGATGGTTTTTTCCATGAACATCACTGGCAATAGCGCCGCCCACGCTCACAAATTTCGTGCCGGGTGTCACCGCTAAAAACCAACCGCGAGGGACGATAAGTGCTAATATTTTTTCTAATGTGATGCCCGATGCACACTTCAATAGGCCCAATTTTTCATCAAATGAAATAAAATAATTCAAGTAACGAGTACTAATGATTTGTGCAGCCAATGCACTGTCGCCATAGCTACGACCCATGCCTCGCGCAATGCCTGTAAACGTCGGTTGAGCCAGTAATTGATGTTGTAATTGTGTTGGCGTCTGTGGTGCGCTAAATAGTTGACTATCCTTTTTCGGATATTGCCCCCATCCTGATAAATGCATTTATATTCTGCTTTTGTTAAAGACACAGCGATTATCATAACGGATATTTCAACGCATAACCAATGGTTGCAAAGATGATCAGGGAAGATCATCTAATTACATTTATTCTTGTTGCCCGTTTTCCCCCTTTTTCAAAGGGGGGAAACATATAGCATATTGTAATGAAAAGATATTTAGATGCAGTTGCTCTGCAAAGGCGATCTTGTTCTGAGGCTCCATTTTGTAAGTCAGTAACAAAAGATAATTTAACGCTTGAGCTCTTGGACCATACACGTCTATAATCAGCCAATCACGCTTGTTGGTCTTTTCCAAAAAAGCGCCACCCGTTTAAGGATAACATCATGAAGAAATGGCTTTTTTCAATTTTAATCATCTTGGTTGTGTTATTGGGTTTTGGCTGGATGGAACGAGAATGGATTTTAAAACGATTAGATGTGCAAAATCGCATGATGCAAGAGATGAAACAGCGGACGGGTTTAAGCATACAATTGGGACAAACGCCGGAATTAAGCTTGTGGCCAAATCTGAATGTGGTGCTAAAGGGTGTGTCGGTTTTTCAAGAAAACAACAAAAAGCCGGTGGCGCAAGCTGATTTGTTGCATGTGGGCGTGTCATGGGCGTCGGTGATATCACCACCGGTACGGTTTACTGCTATAAAAGCGCAGCAGGTGACCATTAATGCGAGTGAAACGCCGTATATTATTGATCAGATCAACGTTGATCCCAAAGATGAGCAAGACTATCATGTGCAAGCGCAAGGGGCGGCATGGAGCAGTGAGTTTGATATGAATTATCAGCCCACGCTAATAAAATTAAATCAATTAGTGGTTAAAAGTCCTTGGACACATGCCACGGGTCATGCGGAGATTACATTAAAAGAAGTGCCCAACATTACATTTGATTTGGCATTTAATAAAACAGACGTGTCTGGTGTGTTAGCAACACCTAAAGACGATGCAAGCGATAATAAAACCAGTCAACAAGCTCCAGTAGAAAAAAATGCGGCGCCGCTTAATTTATCTTTTCTTAAAAACTTTTCTGCACAAGGACATCTGAGTATTGATACCTTGGTATTGCCACAAGCGACGTTGGACGATTTGAATGTCACGTTAGACAATCAAAAAGGTTTGGTGCATTTATCCGCCGTGACTGCAAAAATATATGGTGGTGATTATCAGGGAAATATGCAATTGGACGCCACGCGCATGCCATATACCATTCAAGGCAATCACCGATTAAAACAGGTGGATCTGCTGGCTTTATTAAAACAAACGGCAAAGTTTGAAAAATTAACCGGTCGTCTTAATTTAAATACGACATTAAATACATCGGGTTCTGTCAGCAATGACTTTAAAAACAACGCCATCGCCAATGGAACATTCTCTGTTGATAATGGTGTGTATGTCGGTTTGGATTTAGGCCATTGGTGGCAAGTGGGCGAAGCGATGGTACAAGGTAAAGTATTGGCATCAGCGCAAGCGCTAGGCAATGATACTGGAAAAACACCGTTTGATACCTTGGCGGGAGATTTTTCATTACAAAAACAAATTATCAATAGCAAACATTTATTAATGGTCAACAGCACATTAAAAGCAGATGGACAAGGTTCAACCTCATTGGTTGATCAACGTTTAAATTATCTTTTTAACATTACCCATGGCGATCAAGTGATCCCCTTAGACATTACAGGTACAGCGCAAAGCCCTAAAGTGATGGTTGACCCCTCGTTCTTACGTAACGTGGCCCTGAAACAAGTGGGTAATAAATTAAAGCAAAACCTAGGGATATCGCCTGACGATTCAACCGATGGGCAGAAAAAGAAAGAACAATTGCAGAATATGCTTAAAGGTGTGTTGGGACAATAATGCTGACGATTGCCGTTGATTTAATGCCGATTTGGTCTAATGGTGGTAATGGCGGTGCAAAAGTCATTACCTTGGATGTTTTAAAAGCATTGGCCATTTTAAAAAAAAATTGGACGTTTTTGTTGGTTTGTACCTTTGATAATCAAGTGGAACTCCAGTGTTTTTTCAAAGACATTAACAATGTGCAGTTTTTTCCGGTGGCATTGAAAGATTGTGATCCGACATTTTTGATAGAAAAAAAGGTGGATTTAATTTTTTCGCCTTTTACGCATGCCAGTTTATTTTATGATATAGGTATTGCCTTTGTGTCGGTCATTCATGACATACAACACTTCGTTTTCCCTGATTTTTTTACTACCATGCAACATGCTGATCGCTGTCGACAGTTTGCATTTATGCAGAAATATGCAACGCAATTGATTGTTTGTTCAGCCTTTGTACAAGAATCATTGACAAAAAAGGGTGAAAACATTTTCTCGTCTGAACGCGTTTCTTTAATCCCTATTCAAAATGCCTTGCGTTTGATCACTAGGGATAATACCGAAAAAGAACAAGCGCTATCACACTTTAATTTAAAAAAACATCAATTCATTTTTTATCCCGCCAATTTTTGGCCACATAAAAATCATGGAAAATTGATTCAAGCATGGGATACGTTTTGCGCGCAATATCCACAATATGCCTTTCATTTGGTCCTCTCTGGCGAGCTGGATGAAGCGGGTTTGTGTTTAAAAGATAAAGTGGAAAAAAATCATGGAACAAAAAATATTATTTTTACGGGTTTTTTAAGCAACGAACTATTTGGTACTTTGATGAAATGCTGTCGTTTTCTAATTTTCCCTTCTTTGTATGAAGGTTTTGGCATGCCAATATTAGAGGCGATGGCCATGGAAACGTTGGTGGTGTCTAGTGATGCGGGCAGTTTACCTGAAATCGCGGGTGATGCGGCTATATTTTTTGATGCGAAGAATGAGAAATCCATATTGGATGCGATTGTGCAGGCCGTGCATCTGGATCCACAGGCGTGCTTGCAATATAAAGAAAAAGGATTAAAACGAGTACAAGCGTTTTCGTCCATGGAAAATATGGGGCAAGAATATGCGCAATTGTTTGAAACAACGATCCAAACATTTGTGCCACCACGAGCATTTATTCGTGGCCTGTATCAAGATGGCTGGGCAAAAAATTATTTTTATCTTATGGTGAGGCAGACGACGACGGCGATGTTCAAACGATGTGTTCTGAATTTTTCGTCGCCATTTGCATATGAAAAAACGGAGATTCAAATACATTATCTGGATGAAAACAATGTCACACAAGTATTAGACACTATCATTTCGCCTCAAAAAAACGAAGAGATAAAGTTGAATATTTCTTCAAAAGCACAAAAAATAATGGTGTATCTGACGCCGTTACAAATATTATCCAATGTAGATCCCCGGGCTGTTAGCTGCTTTTTTAGCAAGGGCGTGTTATATGATACGCATGATCAAGCGCATGATATCCATTTATTGGAAAGTCCGGCGCTTTGCTTTATGCGCAAGGCTGGGGTTGAGATGAAAATATAAGTTTTTTGGCTTGTTTAGTGCCGCGAGTTTGAGACGTCAGCTGCTTGTAGTATTTTTGTTGAATATGTGGTAGTTTTATCCTCATAATTTTCAATAGAATACACGATCGTCCATATTCATCTCGAATATTTATTTTTCAAATCGAGACATTCTGTGTGACGTTGACCATATAAAGGTAAAAAAATATTATGAAGCTCACGGATCGAATTTATATTGCGGGTCATTCTGGTTTGGTTGGATCGGCTTTGAAACGTCGTTTGGAGCTGCAAGGCTACAAAAATTTGATCTGCAAAACAAGACAAGAGTTGGATTTAACCAATCAACAAGCGGTGGATGATTTTTTTGCAAAAGAAAAACCAGATGCTGTTTTCTTGGCCGCCGCGAAAGTGGGTGGTATTTTAGCCAATCAGACATATCCTGCTGACTTTATTTTTCAAAACTTGGCCATTCAAAATAACATTATTCAGGCTGCCTATCAAAATAGCATCGCTCGTTTGCTGTTTTTAGGTTCCTCTTGCATTTATCCACGCGATTGCATGCAGCCGATCCAAGAGTCTTATTTGTTAACCGGGAAATTAGAATCGACGAATCGTCCGTATGCCTTAGCAAAAATCGCGGGTATTGAAATGTGTGCGTCATACAATCGTCAATATGGCACGCGTTATTTGGCGGTGATGCCAACCAATTTGTATGGACCGGGTGACCATTATGATTTGCAAAATTCGCATGTGATCCCTGCACTCATTCGTAAAATTCATGAAGCCAAAATAAGTCAATCCGATTCCGTCACGGTATGGGGAACCGGTTCGCCACGCAGGGAATTTTTGTTTGTCGATGATTTAGCCGATGCGTGTGTATTTTTAATGGAATTATCGGATCCCTCTTTTGATACACTATTAAAACAAGGCGATGCGCCCATTATTAATGTCGGTTGTGGTTCCGATTTAACCATCCAAGAATTAGTACAGTGCATTCAAGAGGTGATTGGTTTTCAAGGTGAGATCGTTTGGGATCGCACCAAACCGGATGGTACGCCGCGTAAACTGCTTGATATTTCACGTATCAGCGCGTTGGGCTGGCAGTCTAAACATCGCTTATTAGATGGTTTAAACCAAGCATATCAAGCATTTTTGCAGGGAAATTAAAGTGTCATGGTTAAAAATTGGCTGCGTAACAATACTAAACCAGAACATCGCCAAGCCATGCGCGATGCACTGACCAAAGCTCGTCGAGTTTGGGGGCCTTTTTTGGGACAGTTATCTCATTATGCCCCTCGTCCGGTGGACACGCCAAAAAAATATTTCAAAAAAAGAAAGTTGAGTGCGTATCCCACATTATCGATCGTGACACCGTCTTATAATCAGGCGCATTTTTTAGAAAGAACGATTCTTAGCGTGCTTAATCAACAATACCCAGCCTTAGAATATATTATTCAAGATGGTGGATCCACTGATCAGTCTGTGGATGTTATCAAAAAATATGAACAACAATTAACGCATTGGCAATCAGAAAAAGACAATGGCCAATCACAAGCGATTAACTTGGGATTTACGCATGCCAAAGGCGATATCATGGCGTATTTAAATTCAGATGATATTTTATCACCAGGCACACTGCATTATGTCGTGGATTATTTTAATCGACATCCTGACGTTGATGTTGTTTATGGACATCGCATATTAATCGATGCAGATGATCAAGAAGTGGGTCGTTGGGTGTTACCTGCACATGATGGAGCTGCATTAACCTGGGCTGATTATATTCCACAAGAAACTTTATTTTGGCGTCGTTCTATTTGGAATAAAGCGGGTGGTCAGATTGATGAGAGTTTTCAATTTGCCATGGATTGGGACTTGTTGTTGCGTTTTAAAAAAGCAGGTGCAAGATTTAAACGGTTACCTCGATTTTTAGGGAAGTTTCGGGTGCATCAAGCACAAAAAACCAGTAGTGCGATTAATGAGCGTGGTTTGCAGGAAATGCAGCGCTTGCATTTTGAAAGTCATGGGTATCAACCCAGTTGGGAAACGGTCAATAAAAATGTGATCCCCTATTTAGTAAAGCATTTATGGGTACATTATTTATATCGGTTAAAAATTCTTAATTATTAATGGAACAAGGAAGTATCTTTTAATGACACTATTACCATTTGACTTACCCTCTATTGTACATGATGGACCCATACCCAAATGGGATGGTGAGTTTTTTAAAGTAGGCAATGACAGTATTTCTGTTTTGGAATATAGCACCAATTTATCAGGTTGGAATGATAATCTGACTTCTTTCCATGAAGAGGCCGCACAAGAGAACCATTTTATTGATGAGGCGTCGCGACAACATGCCATCGATCAAATCCATCAATATGTCAAAATTGATAAACCCGTGATCCTGGAGATCGGTTGTTCTTCCGGATATATGTTAAAAGCACTGCGAGAAGAAAAACCAAATGCAGTCATCATGGGTGCCGATGTTGTCCATCAACCGCTACTGGATTTGGCGAAAAATCTAAAAACCGTGCCATTATTGCGTTTTGATTTGGTACATTGTCCATTGCCAGACAATTCGGTGGATGTGATTATTTTGCTCAATGTGCTAGAGCATGTTGAAAAAGACGCGACGGCTTTTGCACAAATTCAGCGTATTTTAAAGCCAGGTGGCGTGGCGATCATTGAAGTGCCAGCGGGTCCTGACTTGTATGATGTGTATGATAAAATCTTATTACATTACAGACGATACGAGCTATCACAATTATGTGAGCTGGCACAAACAGCGGGATTGAATATATTGAAAAAATCTCATTTGGGATTTTTTATGTATCCTGGGTTTTGGGCCGTTAAAAAGCGCAATCGGCGTTTTATGAAAGAAGCAGAGGCTTTACAAAAACAACAAGTAGAACAAAATATTCGAAGTACGGGCAGCAGCCGTCTATTGAAGCAATGTATGCAATTGGAGTTGGCGCTTGGGAAAAAAATCAGTTATCCATTCGGGATCCGCTGTTTGTTGACGTGTCAAAAAATTTGAAAGATAGATAGAAATACGTTTTAGCAAGGCGGTTTGTGTTGTAAATGATAGGGATGATGACATGTTAGCGTTGAGTTCAGTCTTTTTTATATTTGTTTTTTTCTTTCTGGTTGGTTATGCCGCGTTTTCTTTATTGACAAAACGATATGTGTTACGACATATGTTTTTTGCACCAGCATTGGGGCTGGCGATCACTGTTTTGCCTATTTTTACTTTAAATCGGTTAGGCCTGCCGGTTCTGTCTTTTGGCTTGTATTTATTCATATTTTTATTGATAAGCAGCGTCCTCGTTCTATCTATCAAGCGACCTTATTTCGCTTGGAATCAATATAAATGGTTTGCATTGATTTTTATTGGCGCTCTTTTAACCACGGCATGGCCATTTTTTGTATATGGATTTAATTGGCTCAGTGTCCTGAACGATGACATGGTGAATTATTGCTTGATGGCAACACGAGTTCTGCATTATGGATATTATCAAATTGCCTCTGATGTTCCTTTAACACAAGACTATTCACAAGCTTACGTTAGTATGTATTTAGCGGGATCGCGTTCTGGGACTGAATTGGTGTTGGCACTTTATTCTGCGGTGACCCATCAAGTGCCACAAGCATTGTTTATGACATTGATCACCAGCTTCTATATTATTTCAATTAGTGCAGGGATTGGTCTGGTTTCACTGTATCGATCGCAACGTCAATTTTTGCTCTGGTTTGCTTTGGTGGCAGCAAGTAGTAGTGTGTGGGCTTGGGGCATGCTGATCCAATTGTTTGCGCAGATGAGTGGCATGTGTTTGTTTTTATTAAGTTTATATAGTGTGTTTTTATTGTTGCAAGCGCGATATTTTCAGTTCAAATGTGCGGCATTCACAGCGATTGTCTTTTCAGCCTTGGTTGTGACGTATACCGAAATGCTGCCCTTTTTAGGTGTCATCACCCTGGTATCTTTGGTTTTTTCTGTTATTCAAGATAGGCGCAAACTGTCGATTCATTTAATGCATGGTTTGGGTTGTTTGTTACTTTTTTTATTGCTTTTAAATACAAGCAGCATTGATTTTTTAAGATACTTATTAATGCAAATATCGACGGGCTCATCGCATAGCATGTCAGCGGAAAAGCTGGAGATTTTTAACAGTTTATTTCCCTTTTATTTAGTGCCTGGCGGGATGGCGGCTCTGTTTGGGATCATCCCCACCAATATCATGATGTTGGTACCGTCGATGCTTTTAAATGTGGCCATTATTCTTGGATTCATCTCGTTGGGTACGGTTACCGTGTGGAACTTGCGATTTGGTTATCGATCTGCGGGATTAATCACCATTGCTTTTTTGACGATGCTGAGTGTTGGTGGACTGTTATTTATACAGGCATCTGGATTTGGTTTATTTAAATTAGCGATGTATATTCAACCATTTTTGATGGCGGGAATGGTATTTGTTCTGTTTCAATGGGGATATCGATATAAACATTTCATCTTGACAGTGTTTGTATTGGGCTTATTGGCCAATAAAACAGTTTATGTCATTAGTGCGATGGGTGATGGTACGCGTCATTTCAATGCGGGAGAAGTTTTATATCTGTCTAGTTCCAACTTACCTGGACAGTTTCAGGCCGGCTTGTCCACGGAAAATCCACAAGAAGATGTGCTGGTGATTGATTCGCTTAATTTAGGTTTTAGTAAGTTTCAAACGCTGTATACAAGAAATTACACAACGTTATTTTCAATATTATGTAATCCATTTGGAAAAATTTATAGTTATCATGATTTTGATTATAGTGAGATGAAATACACCCGCCAAGAGATCGCACAAAGACAATGGTGTGGCAAGACGCTTGAAGAGTTTTATTTTCCAGGGTATGAAGCATTGCTCGGAAAAGTAAGTGTCAGCTACGATTTGGCGCAGATAATCAAACGATCACAAACAGAGCCGATGACTTGGGTGACGTCTAATAGTAACTTTACCAATCGTTTTCAGTATAATGAAGATCAACGTGGCGCTTTAAAAATGGTATTCATTCCGTTTGAACGGATGAAAAATTATTTAATAAAATTAAGTGCCGCTCATTCTTTGCCTTATTATTTTTTTGGTGTTTCTGATGGGGCGAATATTGCTTTTTCGCAGACCGAACCGGACTATTTTTATCCAGGAAAGACCATCGTTGCAATGAACCGCACACATGCGTTTCAAGTTGTTGAACCGTCGGAAAATTCGAGGATGCTTTTAAACGTAACGGTGACATATAGTAATCCAGGGCGGCAACATTTACCGCCTGTTCAACTAAAAGGCAACAAAACGGCATCTTTTAATATCGTTGGTTACGGATCTGCGCGAGTTTTTTCAGAACCTGTTGAACCTTATGTGCGAGACATGCAAAGTTACCTTGCATTAGATATGGGCAGAAATGGCGAGCCCTTTATAGAGAAAAAAACAGGGTTAATGGCGTTGTATGGGAAAAAATATCGTTTTGATCGTCGTCATGTTAGCACATTTGTTCGAGATGTTTCGCTGGTAGATGAGGATATCTATCAATCATTGGCAACGAAGGCGCCGACACATGTCACCAATTTTCCGCAAGGGTTGGATAATAAATATTTAGAATATTCTGGATTCTATGAAGATGGCTGGGTGGGAGATATTGCTTATGTCATGTTACGAAATTCAAACAACGCGCAACATATTCTGGTAAAAGGAACGTTGCCAACGTTAAATAATGATGGTTACACTTCTATTTTACGTCTTTTATTGGATGGCAAAGAAATTGCCCAGGAAGAAATCAAAAATGATGAGTTTTCAATCAAGGTGCCGGTGAAAACAATGACGGATAAACGTCAGCGTATTGAAGTACAATTGACGAATATACGACCCATGCCTGATCACGGCAAAAGACCCGTTACGGCACGCATTGATTATATTGGATTTGCGCCGTAGGTTAAACTGAAAAGGAGATAAATACCATGTTTCCTTTTAGTTTGATTTTTTTAAGTTTCTTTTTTTTCTTGTTGGTGGGATGTGCTGCATTTTCGTTTATCGCAAAGCGGCTTGCATTAAGACATATGCTGTTGGCTCCTGCGCTGGGTTTGTCCATTACGGTATTATCTGTTTTTAGTTTAAGTCGTTTATTTCAACTCCCCGTTTTATCCTTTGCTTGGTATTTGTTTCTTTTTCTATGCTTAACCAGCATTTTTATCATTGGATTCAAACGTTCCCCTATTGCTTGGCGGCAATATAGGCCGTTCATCGTCGTATGGTTGATGGCTATTTTGACCATTGCATTTCCTTTTTTTACCTATGGTTTTAATTGGCTTAGCATTTTAAACGATGATATGGTGAATTATTGTTTAGAGGCGCAGCGATTTTTACAGTATGGTTATGATGAAATCAATCGACAAATACCCTTAACCATGGATTATTCACAGGCTTACATTGGTAACTATCGTGCGGGTGCGCGACCAGGGAGTGAGCTATTATTAGCTTTTTATTCAGCATTGTTAAATAAAGCGCCGCAACAACTTTTTATGACCTTGACGTTTAGCTTCTATTTGATTTCTATCAGTGCCATGACAGGATTGTTGGCGTGTTATTTTAGAAATCGACAGCTACATCTATGGTTTGCAATTGTCGCAGCCAGTTCTGCTTTGTGGGCATATGGAGCCATTGTTCAATTGATTGGACAAATGGGTGGCTTGGCGCTGCTCGCACTTTCGCTTTATGCTTGGCAATTATTATTGCGGGCTAAAAAATTCAAACTTGAATATATTGTATTTGCAGCGGTAACTTTTTCTGCGTTGATAGTGGAATATATTGAACTATTGCCTTTTTTTGGTGTAGTGGTGATTGTTTCATGGGTACTTTTTTTGTTTAAAAACAAGGCGCAGTTTTTAGTTATTTTTAGCAATGGGATCAGTGCCTTGTTGGGAGTGACGATTTGTCTGAATACCAGCCTTATTTTATTTTTTGATTATTTGTATCGTCAGGCGCAATTGGGTGTGACCATTAATCAAGATCCGTCATTGCTGCAATTTTATAATGGATTGTTTTATTACTACTTGGTTCCCTCAGGGATCCCTTCCATCTGGAATATTTTCCCCGTGACATTGATGTATGTGATATCGCCGATGGTGCTTAATATCACGATTATATTGGGGTTTATATTATCAGGCATGGCTTTTTATTGGTGCATTCGATATGGAAAACGAGCGGGTTTAATCACTCTTGCTTTTGTCAGTATATCAGGCATGGGTTTATTGTTATTTGTGCAACAATCTGGTTTTGGTTTGTTTAAATTGGCGATGTATATTCAGCCGTTTTTATGGGCGGTGTTTGTATTATTTATTTTTTGTTTTTTCCCAAAAGATAAACACTGGTTTTTTGTGGTGGCGATTTTGGTTTTAATGGCAGGAAAAATATCGCAAGTGGTGAATACCACTGGCGAGTACAGCGGTGTTGGTGTGATGCATATATCGGCTGCGCAGTTGGATAAACAGTTTCATGAAAAAATGCCAAAGGATCCCAACATAAGTTTTATGGTGAATGCCTTGAATTTAAGCTTAGGAAAGTTTTACACGCTGTATACAAAAGATCACTACACTTATTTTGCAATGGGATGTGATCTTTTTAACCGGATATTAACCTATTATGGCCAGCGAATTTTTGTTGCCAATGATAATAATGCGCAAACTGTCAAAAATATGGGCTGTAAAAAAAATCAGGATGACTTTTATTTTCCAGGTCATGAAGACTTGTTGGGTAAAATTCGTGCCAGCGATCCGCTTGCGTTTGTAACAGATCTATCTAATCAACAAGAAGTGGTTTTAATCACTTCCAGTAATAATTTTACCAATCGTTTACAGCATAATCGTGAACCTGCAGGATCGGTGCAATTTAATTTTATTTCATTTTCAACATTACAAGATTATTTGGTGAATATTTTGGCGCAAAAAGCAGTACCGTATTATTTATATGGTTTTCGCGCAACTGAATGGGTGGGGTATTTCCAAGCGGAACAAGACGGATATTATCCTGAAAAAACCATGGTAAGGCTCAATCGCGCCAATGTTTTCCAGTGGCTCAAGCCATCAGAAAAACCAAGAATGATGCTGGATATTACGGCGTCGTTTAATGGTGCTGGCAATCAGAAGTTACCATCAGCACACGTATTGGGGCAACGAGATGAGGCCTTTGATTTGGTTGGATATGGTTCGGCACGCGTTTTTTCTGCGCCTGTTGAGCCGTATCTGCGTAAAGCGCAAAGTTATGTGGTATTGGATTTGGGAGAAGATGGACAGCGATTTTCAGCGGAACGTCAAGGCTTCATGAAATTATACGGTAATCCTTTGGCATTGGACAATCGTTATTCGGTGATCTTTGCGCGCGATGTTTCGGCTTTGAGCGATAAAACCTATCAAGCGCTAGACGCACCCGCACTCCTGCGTCACTTTCCAGACGATTTAAGCAATCCGTCTTTAGAATATTCAGGGATATATGAAGATGGTTGGGTGGGTGATGAGGCTTATATGATGTTGCGCTCACCAAAACAAGCCCGTCAATTGTTGATAGAGGGTAAGATACCTAGCTTCAACCATGAAAAGGATCCAACCACCTTACAAATTTGGTTGGATGGAAATATGTTGGCAGAAAAAACGCTGAGTATTGGTGATTTTTCTGTTAAAATAACGCTGGATCCGCTCAGTGCGCAACGGCATCGCGTGGAATTACGATTTTCAAATTTGCGTCCTATGCCAGATGTCAGTCAAAGACCTGTGACTGCCTTGCTCACGCAAATAGGGTTTTTTTGAATAAAGGGAATACTATGGCCAGTCATGTGGATATATCAGTGGTGGTTCCTGTGTATAAGGAAGCCAAAAATATTCAACCATTTTTGGATAGATTGTGTCCTGTTCTAGCGCAGTTAACACAAAATTATGAAATTATTTTCAGTTTGGATCCCTCACCGGATAATACCGAAGAGGTTATATTGCAGGCCATTGAAGAAAATCCGAACATAAAACTTTTGGTGTTCTCCCGTCGATTTGGTCAACCTGCCGCAACATTGGCCGGTATTTTTGCGTGCAAAGGTCAGCATTGTGTAGTCATCGATGTGGATTTACAAGATCCGCCGGAATTAATTTTGGATTTATATCACAAAATGCAAGAAGGTTATGAAGTGGTGTATGCCAAGCGGCGTTCCAGACAAGGCGAGACCTTGTTTAAACGGATTATTTCTTATCTGGGGTATTCCGTGATCAATCGTTTAAGCGATGTGCAAATTCCACGTAATACGGGTGATTTTCGGATCATGAGTCGGCGTGTGATAGACGAGTTGTGTCAATTAAATGAATCACATGGATTTTTGCGCGGTTTGGTGGCGTATGTGGGATTTAAGCAAACGCATGTTGAATATGATAGAGATCCGCGTTTTCAAGGCGAAGGCAATTATAATCGTTTCACGGGATCATTAAAAATCGGTTTAAATGGTTTGGTGAGTTTTAGCAGTAAACCGTTACAGATGATGTCGGTGGCGGGATTTTGTTTATCATTTTTTAGTTTTATGGTGGGTGCTTGGTATGTGATCCAAAAATTAATTGGGATCTCTTTAACACCAGGATTGCCAACCACCGTGATTGTGGTCACATTTTTTTCAGGCATACAGCTTTTTTGTTTGGGGTTGATGGGCGAGTATGTTGGGCGTATTTATGATGAAGTGAAACGACGGCCCTTGTTTATTGTGGATAAAAAAGTGAATTTTAAACCATGACAAAACAATTCGTGTCATTTCTGAGTGTGGGTTTAGGCACCATGGGGTTGTATTACCTGATATTATTTCTGGCCTTGAGTGTTGCGCACTGCCCTGACTTAATAGGCGTGAGTATTGCCTATCTGATATCAGTGGGTTTTCATTATAATATGAATAAATGGTTTACATTTTCTGCCAAAAAAAATTCACATCGCGTTACATTGATAAGATATTTGATTGTTAATTCGGGCAATTTTTTAATTTTGCTGATATTTGTAAAATTTTTCGATGAAGTCTTTTCTGTTTCGGCATATATTTCCAGCTTTCTTTCTTTAACCATTACAACATTGGTTGGATTTCTTGCTGGAAAATATTGGATATTTAAACAAGTCAAAGGGTGAGCATATGCGCTATTTTGTCACGGGTGCAGCGGGATTTATTGGGAGTAGCTTGGTTGATTTTTTATTGGCCAAAGGACATGAAGTGGTGGGTTATGATAATTTTTCTACTGGTCAGCGCCCGTTTTTAGAGCAAGCACAACAGCATAAACATTTTTCTTTAATTGAAGATGATTTGTTAGAGCTTGATCATTTAAAAAAGGCCATGCAAGGCTGTGATATGGTATTTCATTT
>Ga0302303_10000844_pt1 | contig 22238 bp, 17 predicted proteins | sample III_Palsa_E2_1_FD_194542 | JGI IMG/M metagenome (GOLD analysis project Ga0302303, IMG submission 194542) | Peat permafrost microbial communities from Stordalen Mire near Abisko, Sweden - III_Palsa_E2_1 | ecosystem: Environmental > Terrestrial > Soil > Palsa > Peat permafrost | place: Sweden...
AAACCACAACAGCTACCGCCGGTCCATTGAAAAAGAATGGTACACCTGACATGCGTTACAAGGCCAACAAAACGGCGCCGGTCGGCCCGACGAAAAAGGACGGGACACCCGATATGCGCTACAAGGCTAATAAAACGGCTGCAGCAGCCAAGAAGACGGGGACTAAATAAAGCAAATCATTATTCTTTTTTAGCCATCAGGGCGGAATAAGCCAGGTCATCCATGTATTCCAATATATCTCCGGGTTGCCAATCCAGTTCCCGGCAGATCTCTTCCAGAGTGGAAAAGCGGATGGCTTTGGCTTTTCCGCTTTTCAGGATGCTTATGTTGGGCAGATCAATGATGGACTGGAATATCAATTCCTTTTAGCTTTCGGTACAGCTCAGTGGCATACAGATCCGTCATGCCGGCAATATAGTCCAGAGCGCACCTGACTTTTTGGTATGGAGGCGTCTCCTCCTCAAAGTCAAGGAACTGGTCAGGGATCAGCCGGATCATCTTTTTGTCCCGCGCATCGGGCCTGGTCTTTAACAAAGGCGGCACAAAGGCGGCAAGCAGCTCTGACATGACATGGTAACCGGCAATCTCGATCTGGATAACAGATTCGTGGTTATAAATACGCCGGATGGACAAATCCTCAATGCTGTCCAGCGCGTGCGTGTGCTCATTAATGAATCGGATAAGCGTGTTGTCGAATCTGCCTTCCAGGATTTGTCGACGATTTGATATAAAAACGTCGGCGGCCTGTAAGGTTAAGGTGTTGATACACCTGGCGCGCAGATAGGCGATTTTTTCATTAGGGTCTCCGATCCCGTACAGCGTCTTGCGAACACGGTCCATATTGTCTTCTGACCGGCCAATGCTGATCATCAGCGCCAACAAATTATTTTCAGCTTCGCTGGGGCTGAGGATACCCAGGCGATGTGCGTCCTCAATATCGACGACCTGATAGCAGATATCGTCCGCCGCTTCCGTCAGGTAAACAAAGGGGTGTCTTTGGAACGCCGTCCCTGTGCCCGCATCAGGTATCATTTGCATCTCCCGTATCAGCTCCCCGAAAGGGGCTGCCTCGGTTTGGAAGAAGCCGTACTTTTTCCTGTGTGGCATTTTATTATTGATAGACGAGGAGTCACAGGGATATTTTAGGATGGAGGCCAGCGTCGTATAAGTTAGGCCGAATCCCCCGGGTAGCTTTCCTTTAAATGTGTGTGTAAGTGTTCTGAATGCATTGGCGTTCCCTTCAAAATTGATAAGGTCGTTCCATTCAGCGTCCTTGAAAAAACCTTGCAGTGTTGTTCCCTCTATCGTCTTAGCCACATTATCCGAAAAGTAGGCGGACAAGGCCTTTTCTCCTGAGTGGCCAAAGGCGGGGTTCCCGATGTCATGAGCCAGACAAGCTGCTGCGATAACGTTCGATAACTCGTACCGATAGAATTCGACTGCTGTGGCATTGGACGACTCGATCTCCGTCTCCGCTAAAAAGGCGCCGACCATTTTTCCAAGGGACCGCCCTACACTGGCTACTTCGAGGGAGTGTGTAAGCCGATTGTGTACAAATGTACTTCCGGGCAGAGGAAAGACCTGGGTCTTGTTTTGTAACCTTCGAAAAGCAGAAGAAAAAATCAATCTGTCAAAATCCCGTTGAAATCCGGACCGTACTCCTTGGCCTACTTTTTCTTTTCCTACCCTATTTATCGAGAAAAGGTCCTCCCAGTGCATATTTTGAGATATTTTTAAAACAAATAGCAAAATAAAACAATATATTAATTTATTGCATTTCTTTCCTAAATGTTAATTGTTTGTCGATTTTTTGCAAAATGATTTTTAATTTATATATTTGTGTCTCGATACAACGGTAATATTACTTTAACGATTTGAATATCGGTTGTATCAAAAAAAGGGCGAAATTTGTCCTCGTAAAAGTACTTCAAAGTACAATTCTGTTCTTTTTTTATTGCTTGCCCCCTACGATTCGCTTGTTCATATCTGGTTGCTTGTACATTAAGATTTTTTTTAATTCAAAATGTAGAGTATTATGAAAAGACCACTTATGAACATTACAACTGGCCGAGTGATGGCTAGCATGTTCCTTTCCGCATTGTTCTTTTTGAATGTGAATGCCACTAAGGCTCAGAGCCACACTGGTAATTCTACAGACGGCAATCCTGTTAACGTGACCTACTTAGGTTCCCAGGAAGGAAATTACGTTTTCGATGTTCAATTTGAAAACAATTCCGGGGATACCTATTATGTAGCAGTCGTTGATGACGCAGGCAACACATTGTTTAAGGGCCTCTATGCCGACAAGAAGTTTGACAAAAAATTCAAACTGCCCCCAGGTGAGGAAATTAACAACGTATCCTTCGTGATCCGTAACGTCCGCAACAATTCTTCCTACACGTACGCGGTGAACACCAAAGAACGTCAGGTTGAGGAAGTTACTGTAAAGAGGACCAACTAGTATTCTAACGATTTGCTTCTGAAGGTTTGATAGCTTTCTCCGGGTTTCCTTCCGGAAAGTATCCCTTCCCATTCTCATCGATTGTATCTGCCTTGTTATCTGGGCTTGGACGTCCACTGATTCTGTCTGGACTTGTCCTTATTTCCTGGTTCAAAACCAAAGGTCTCACCTTTAAACAGGTGGGGCCTTCCTTTTTATGGACGTTTTGGACATTGGCTGGAAAAATTTTTATATATTTCTCAAAAAAATTCTAGATAAATTAGATTAATAATCAGGGGGTTAGCCTCTATTGAGGACAAAAACCTGATAGTACTATAAAAAAAATAGTAGTTGGTATTGCATAATACCAAACGATACCATATCTTTGTATAGACAATGTGATTCACCATTAGAATAGACACGAGAAGATGACTGATGACTGAAACTGAACTTTGAAACTATTCTAAAAAAGAGGAGCTATGAACATTGAGAACACGCAAAGCCAGATGCGAAAGGGGGTGCTGGAGTTTTGTATTCTCTCCATTATTCAGCAAGGGGAAGCTTACCCTTCTGATATCATAGAGAAGATGAAGACCGCCAACCTTCACATACTGGAAGGGACTCTGTATCCCTTGCTTACCAGGCTTAAGAATGCGGACTTGTTAAGCTATCGATGGGTAGAAAGCAATTCCGGCCCTCCCCGGAAATATTTTTGCCTGACCGATAAGGGGTCCGCCTTCTACAAGGAACTGGAAGACACATGGAATGAGCTAGCCGGTGCGGTCCACGCCTTAACGCAACCTTCCAACGGCTCTCCCGATATCAAAAATTAAAGAACGTTAACTTACATCACATGAAAAAAGTGATCAATATAAACTTTCAGGGTAGGGTAATCCCGATCGAAGAAATTGCTTTCGAGTCACTGAAGCAGTATATCGAAAGCCTGCGTCGCTACTTTGCCAAAGAAGAAGGAAGAGAGGAGATCATCAACGATATACAGGACCGCATCGGCGAATTGTTCAACGATTGTTTGAAAAAGGGTGCAACCTGTATAACGGAAGAGGATCTCGCCGTGATCATCAATAATATGGGCCGGCCCGAAGATTTTGAAGCGGCCGAAGAAAGAACCGCCCAGCAGGCCGGACAGGAATATGGAGGGTCCACCGAGAAAGGGGATTACGCTTCGGCTCAGGGAGCGGCAAGTGGAGCCAACCAAGGCGGTTATGTTCCCAGGGGACGCCTCTATAGAAATGAAGCGGACAAGGTCTTGGGTGGGGTTTGCAGCGGGATCGCCAATTACCTCAAAATAGACCCGGTCGTACTTCGTATCCTGTTTGTGCTCATTATGTTCGGCAGCTTCGGCGCGATAGTCCTGGTGTATTTTGTCCTTTGGGTCGCCCTTCCGGCCCAGGGGCTGGCGCCCAATATCCGCAAGCGTCTTTACCGGAATTCGGATGACCGGATGATCGGCGGCGTGTGCGGTGGGATAGCTTCTTATTTCAATATCGAAGTCTGGGTACCCCGGCTCATTTTCGCCGCCCCCTTCTTACTGGGGGTCATCATTGCCATCTTCAGGGTCAGTTGGTTCAATATGTTTGATGTAGATGATTTTCATATTTCCCTGTTTAATGGGTTCGGGGGCACGATGCTCGTCATTTATGTTATTCTCTGGGCAGTTTTGCCCGAAGCCCGGACGGCCAGTGAAAAACTGGAAATGAAAGGGGAAAAGATAGACCTGGAAAGTATTAAGAATACGGTACAAGATGAGCTGCAGAGCATTAAGGAGCGGGCGGTAAAAATGGGAGGAGAATTTTCCGAAAAGGCCCAGGAGTGGGGACAGGAACTCAAGTCAACAAGCCGTTCTTTTGCAAAGGAAGCCAGCCCCGTGGCCCGAAGGACCGGATCCGGACTGGTATATGCCATCGGCATGATCTTTAAGATATTTTTTATGTTCATTGCCGGCATCATCGCTTTTTCCCTGATCATGGCGTTGATTGCGGTCCTTTTCACCAGCATCGGCAGCTATTCCATTAGCAGTATCTTCCTGCAGGGCTTTTGGGAAAACTTCCTGGTATGGACAACCCTGATTTTATTTCTTGGCATCCCCGTTCTGGTCGTTGCACATTGGATCATCCGGGCCATCATCGGACGGAAATCTCAAAACAACTATCTCCGATATATTTTTGGTACCCTGTGGATCGTTGGCCTGGTGAGCGCCATTTGCCTGGCCGGGCTGATTGCCAAGGATTATAGGTATAAGAGGCTGATCATTACGGAAATACCGATCACTCAGCCGACCCATAAACGGATGATTGTAAAGATGGAAGAAGGAAACTCGGATATCGAACCCAGTTGGGAATTTGGGGTGCATCTGGACGGATTCATGGAAGAAGCGGGGGATAGCATCCTGTTATCCAATAATATCAGGTTGAATGTGAGTATGAGCCATGATTCGAGCTACCACGTGAAACTGGCGAAAATGAGCAGGGGCAGCAATCCTAATAATGCCCTGGACAATGCCCAAAGAATCCATTATGCCGTTACGCAACAGGATACAGTCCTGCTGCTGGCAAAGGGGCTGATCCTGGGGCAGAACGAGTATTTCAGAAATCAGGGGGTAGTCGTCAATGTTCAGGTTCCCATTGGAAAGCATATTATCCTCAATGAGAGTGTGGGCAATATATTAAATGCCGGTGTTTCCTTTAATATGAGCGGTAACGACTGGAATGACAACTGGATCAATGATTCAGACTGGGACACGGATGTGGATTATGTCATGACGGTTAAAGGCCACCTGGAAAGGGCCGACGGAAAGAAAACAGAACGGAATGACGACAACAACGACGAGGACGACAATAATAAGCCCTCTGCCACTCCCCCAGCCCAGGATTCCACCCCTGCAGGCTCGGAACATAACTACCGGTACAAAGACCATAACGAAAAACCTGAAAGGAAAGAAAAGCCGGAAAAGCCGGAAGCGCCTTCCACCCCGACTGTAAAAAATGTGTCTTTTAGTTCGGAAGACGCTGATAACCTGACTTCCACATTCTATAACCTGATCAAACGTGTATAGTTCCATGAAATGGCAATCATTCAGGGAGCCGGACAGGTCTTAAGGTCCGTTTTCTGAAGGCGCCCCGCTAAGGGGCGCTTTTTTTTGGTCCAGCCCTCTTTTGAAATTAAACTACATTTGCGCTCAATATTTTTCAAACGATGAAGTCAACCCCTTTTATCGGGCAGCATATTGCCCTGGGAGCCAAAATGGCGCCTTTCGCTGGGTATAACATGCCGATATCTTACGCCGGCATTACCCAGGAACACCAGGCCGTCCGCACGAACGCTGGCGTATTCGACGTAAGCCATATGGGAGAATTTATGCTGAAGGGGGAAAACGCCCTGGATCTGATCCAAAGGGTAACTTCCAATGACGCTTCCCGCCTGGAAGCGGGGAAAGCCCAATATAGTTGTCTTGTGAACGAGGAAGGAGGGATAGTGGATGATTTACTCGTCTATTGCCTGGAGCCTGGCAAAACCTATATGTTGGTCGTAAACGCCTCCAATATTGAAAAAGATTGGAACTGGATCAGTGCCCGCAACACGAAGGGCGTAGCGCTCCAGAATATCTCGGATAAAACGGCCTTACTGGCTATACAAGGGCCTAATGCCACCCAAATACTGCAGCCCCTAACGAACGTGGACATCCTGAACCTGAAGTACTACACTTTTGTGAAGGGAACCTTTGCAGGGATTGATAACGTGCTTATCAGCGCCACGGGATATACGGGCGCCGGGGGCGTGGAGATTTATTTTGAGGCGAACGAATCGAGCGCCCGGACAATATGGGATGCTATCTTTGCCGCGGGCGCGGCTCAGGGAATCCAGCCCATAGGTCTCGGTGCGAGGGACACCCTCCGTCTGGAAATGGGGTATTGCCTCTACGGAAATGATATTGACGACACCACTTCTCCGCTGGAAGCAGGACTGGGCTGGGTGACCAAGTTCACCAAGGATTTTACGGCAAGACCCATTATTGAAAAGCAGAAAGCAAACGGCGTTTCCCGCAAGCTGGTGGGATTTGAAATGCAGGAAAAGGGAATCCCCCGTCATGATTATGAGATTACGGACGAGACAGGGCGCATCATCGGAAAAGTAACTTCAGGCACCCAATCTCCTTCCTTGCAAAAAGCAATAGGCCTTGGATATGTGGAAACTGCTTTTGCCGCCCTTGATACCCCTATACGGATTTGCGTACGGGATAAAAAGGTATTGGCTAAAGTGGTGAAGATTCCTTTCGCCTGAACAATAACCAGCACATTTTTTGAGTATAATTAACAAGTATAATCAAAAAACCATGCCCACCATCCATTTGACTTCCTTTGTCCACGCTCCGGCCGACAGGGTCTTTGACCTGGCCCGGAGCACCAGTGTTCACAAAGCGCTCCTGCGCAGCTACAAACACGGGAAGGTGGAAGGGGGAACGGAGGGATTTATAGGGCTAAAAGATAAGATCAGCTTCAGCCTGCGGTTTTTGGGGAAGCAACGGGATGTAACTACCCGGATAGATTTCCTGGACTATCCCCATTCGTTTAAGAGTACCCTGGTAAAGGGCCCTTTTGCGTCCATGACCCACGAACATTATTTTAAATCCATTCAAAACGGAACGTTGCTGATAGACGTGCTGGAATATAGACTATCTTTTGGCGCTGCCGGACGGATGGCCGACCGTTTGCTCGTGCAATCGTTTTTGAAAAAGTACCTGGAAGCAAAAAACCGTTTCATCAAGCAATACGCGGAAGGAGAGAAATGGAAGGTGGTCATCTCTACAAAGGGATCACTGGTGCCCGGGGTACACAACTAAAATAACATATGACATCAAACAAGCCTTCTTTACATACATCCCTATCCCCTTCCCTGCTCCAGTTATACGACGTAAGTACCAGTATCATAGTTATCATAGACGTTCTGAGGGCTACATCCACCATCGCTACTGCCCTTTTTAACGGCGCCAAATGCATCATCCCCGTGGATAGTGTGGCTAAGTGCATTGAGATCGGCAGGCAAATTGAAGGTATCACAGCCGGGGAACGGGATGGAAAGGTGGCCGAAGGGTTGGAGTATGGAAACTCCCCCTTTGAGTACCCCAGGGAATTCATTGAAGGGAAGACCTTGGTTCTGACGACGACGAATGGGACCAAGTTGCTTCATATGGCCCTGGAAAAGGGCGCTCAGCAGATCGTCACGGGAGCGTTTTCTAATCTGGACGCCGTTTGCCGGTACCTTCTCCACAAGCAGCAAAATGTCATTCTGGGCTGCTCCGCCTGGAAAGACAGAATAAATATTGAAGACACCTTACTCGCCGGCGCCATCGTACATCAATTGGGAGATGCTTTTGCAGTGAATTGCGACTCCTCCAGAATGGCGGAGTCCATTTATCTTGAAGGCAGGAATGACCTTTATAGATTTATGGAACAAAAAAATGCTTCTCATTTTCATCGGTTAAGCGGGTATGGGCTGCAAGAGGATATTCGTTATTGCCTGACGCCTAATACGGCAAACATACTGCCGGTATATGGGGAAGGTAAATTAACAGCGGATTTAACATATTCATGAAGGCGGGTTCACCGATTTATAGTGTCCGTTTCATGGATTTTGCTTTACTTTTGCAAATTGCCCTTTTCTGAATGGCCCTTCCTTATTTGATTAAATATGTTTACACCAACGGAACGGACGAAGTAATCCGACGAGGGAAAAAGATTCATTCCATTGGTTATGTTGAACTGGTGGAGCATGATGAACTCTCGGGATCGGTCGTCTTTCGCGTTAGGGATGATGCTTACAGCACATTCTACAAGGTATATGTGCAAAAGTACCGGGATCCTAAGACGATGAACCTGCGGTGCGGTTGCCCTTATAACCTGGGAGATATCTGTAGGCACGAGTCTGCCGCCCTTTTCCAATTGCAGGAAATGATGGATAAGAACCTCCTGGGCGACCAGGAAGTGGTTTACCATCAGCGACATACTGTGGTGAAGATGAAGTATATAGATCTTAAGACCATTCGTCTTTTGACCTCTCCCACCCTTTTCAATGACGCAGAAGAGATCCTGCGTCATAACCTGGCAAATATCGTTTCTGCCAAGGACGAACGGGTAGAGGCTAAGCTGGAACATGAGGGTGAAGTATACCCATTGGTGATTCAAAAGAATGAAGAGCGGAACTTCGATACTTCCTGCATTTGTGAAGAGCAGGAACACCCCTTGTGCAAGCACAAAACTGCTCTCCTGCTTCAATTGCTGAATGCTTTCGGGCCTCATTACTTTGATACTATCCGGAATTGGGATAAAGAGAAAAACAAGCTTCTTCAGGCCTATGGGTATACCCTGGAGGATGACCTTAAAGGAAAATTTGAATTTACCTATAATGATGGCAAGCCATTCCTGAGGGTCATGGACCCGGCCATTAAAAAGATCAATATCAACCCGGCCGTCCCGGCAAAACCACCGCAACTGGTAGAAGTCTCGCAAGGAGAAGAAAGTACGGAAGTCGCTGAGGCCCAGAATCAGCGATTGGGTATCGTGATCAATGCCAACGCCACCACCTATCCTGATTTCGGGATAGATGTAGTGAAAGGGGATACGGACGAAACCGGGACGCAATTCGTGGACAAGGTGGAAAGGCTGGACCTGGGAAAATTCGTTAATACCGAAGTCTTTACTGATGATGACAAATTACTGGTCCAGCAACTCAGGAGATTTCAGGCTTCAGAATTAAATAAATTCCTAAACCGGAATTCCCCCTTTTCAGGTATCTGGGAAAATATTGTTCATACGGAGGGAGACACCCTTCCGGATGAAACAAAGGCCCTGATGCTGGATTACCTGCATCCGAAACTGAGAAAGCTGGCCCAGGACCAAAGCGCCAATCCCTTTATATTTTATTTACCGGAAAAGAAGGCCTTCAAGACGGAAAACCTTCAAAAGGTCCAATTGTCTTCTTTTACCCTGATCCCTTCCTTTGAGATTGATCATATAGCCGAAGGCTGGAGGGTGCATTGTCACGTCCGGATCGACGATGAGCAATTAGATGTCAGTGAAAATGAGTGGGGTATGGCTTCGCTATTCCTGCACGACAAGGTTTTTTACAATTGGGAAAAACAGGAAGACATCCTGCTGGCGGAATTTTACATGCAAAACGGAAGCAGGATCATTTCCGATGAGGACTGGCCATCCCTGCTGCAACAATATATTTTACCTCTTACAAGGGGGTATAAAGTGACTTTTGCTCCCGGGCTGGTCAAGGAAATCAAGGATGTGGTGCCCGAGATCAGGGTGCAGCTCCAGGAAAAAGGGGAGTACCTCTTGTTCAATCCCATATTTTCATACAAGGGATTTGAGACCAGGTCGGGCGATAAGGGAACGATAACGACCGCTTCAGGGGGACAAATCCTCGTGGTTCACAGGGATATGCAGGCGGAAAATAATTTTCTGCATAAACTGGAGAGTTTGCACTCTGGCTTTATCCGGCCCGACGGGACGCATCACCTTGTACTCAGGGGTAGTGAGGTGCTGAAGAATAATTGGTTTTTCCTTTTCATTGACGCGATGCAGGAAATGAAAATTCCCATTACGGGATTTGAGGTTCTTCGCAATTTCAGGTTCAATACCGCCCGCCCCTCCACTCATATCCATATCAGCAGCGGGGTGGATTGGTTCGATGCCAAGATAGATATTCAGTTCGGAGAACAACATATAGGGATAGCGGCTGTTAAGCAGGCCCTCTCCAATAAACAGTCCTTTGTCCAGCTTCCGGACGGAACCCTGGGTATCCTTCCGGAAGAATGGTTAAAGAAATACAGCCTCCTTTTCAAGGTAGGGGAAAGTAAAAATGAGAAACTCCGGCTGTCCAAGTTCCATTTCAGCGTGATCGACGAGCTGTACGAGAACCGGGATGAACAGGAGCTTGTTATTCAGCTGGAAGAAAAGTATGAAAAACTCAGGGCGTTCAGGCAGATCGAAGAGATCGCCCCACCCGAAAACCTGACCCATATCCTGAGACCTTACCAGATATCCGGCTTTCAATGGCTGAATTATCTGAAGGAAGTAGGGTGGGGTGGCATTCTCGCAGACGACATGGGGTTGGGTAAAACGGTCCAAGCACTTTCCTATCTATCTCATTATCATTCATTTAATGGGCGATTGAAGGCCATCGTGGTTTGTCCCACCACCCTGATATACAACTGGGAGAATGAAATCCGGAAATTCACCCCCGGACTGACCCATATGGTGCATCATGGGGGAGGGCGCTCCAGGGACGCTTCCATGTTTGATCAGTGCAATATCGTGATCACCACTTACGGAACGCTGAGGAGCGATATCAAGTGGCTGATCAGTGTTCCCTTTGATTACGTGGTGTTAGATGAGTCACAGGCTATTAAGAATCCGCACAGCAAAGTGGCTAAAGCGGCCTGCCTGCTGACGGCTAAAAACAGGCTTTGCCTGAGCGGTACGCCCCTGCAAAACAATACGTTTGATATTTACGCCCAGATGAATTTCCTGAACCCGGGAATGCTGGGGAGTGTCGAATTTTTCAGAAATGAATTTGCTACCCCCATTGATAAATTCGGGGAACAGGAGCAAAAAGATCACTTACGACGCCTTTTGTACCCTTTCATACTCAGGAGGACCAAGGAACAGGTCGCCAAGGACCTTCCCGAAAAGACGGAATCTATCCTGTTCTGCGAAATGCTGGATGAGCAGCGGAATATTTATGAGGCGTATAGGAATGACTATCGCGCTAAAATCCTGGGATCTATTGAGACTCAGGGTATTGACAAGTCCCAACTGACCATTTTACAGGGCCTCATGAAGCTCCGGCAGATCTGTGACTCACCGGCCATCCTGAATGAACCGGAAAAGTATCCCAATGCTTCGGCTAAACTGGACGAGTTAGCAAGGGAAATCAGTGAAAATATCAGCAACCACAAGGCCCTGATCTTTTCCCAGTTCCTGGGAATGCTGGCCCTGATCAAGGAAAAGCTGAAAGAATTGGAGATTCCCTTTGAGTATTTTGACGGTAGTACCAGCGCCCCCGAGCGGGAAAGAGCCATTCAACGATTCCAGAATGACGATTCCTGCAGGGTGTTCCTCATTTCTCTGAAAGCGGGGGGGGTCGGGCTGAACCTTACGGCGGCTGATTATGTATATATCGTGGACCCCTGGTGGAACCCTGCGGTTGAGCAGCAGGCCATTGACCGGACCCACCGTATTGGACAGACCAAAAACATCTTCGCTTACCGGATGATCTGCATTGACTCCATAGAGGACAAGATCCTCCAGTTACAGGAGCGAAAGCGGATCCTGGCCAGGGATCTTATCAGTGATGACCAGGGATTCATCAAGAGTCTCAGCAGGGAAGACGTCGAGTACCTGTTTAGCTGAGGAATTTGTTAACAAAAATATTTGGCGCCATTGTATGGAAATACATCTATTTTTGCAGTGCTAAAAATATTTACATCATCTTTTGACCTTTGAACTGAAGTTGGAACAGTACCAGACCCATAAACACTTCTTCTCATACCATCCTTCGCTGATGGGTGCAGTTCTCCATTCGGGTATTTACAGCTTCTCTTATCTGGTGCGACGACCTCGCATCTGATAGATCTCCCCTCAAATGAAAAAGAGCCTTTACTGCCGGCCGACAGTCGTAAAGGTCCCGTATTAGCGTATCATCCTTATTTATCAGGGTCTTTTAATTTCAATAGGAATTGGAAAATCACGAAATCATTGTTCGTATTGCGCATAGTGGCGATGGTCACTACGCCGAACAGATCACAGAAGAAATGGCGTCCTCAGCCAAGGCACGCGGAACGGGCATTGCCAAACGGTCCCCGGAATATGTGCAGCGCAAAATGGAAGAAGGCAAAGCCGTCATTGCCGTCACTCCTTCCGGGGAGTGGGTAGGGTTTTGCTATATAGAAGCGTGGAGTCATGGGGAATTTGTAGCCAATTCGGGTTTGGTGGTAAGCCCTGTTTTCCGGGGCTCCGGTGTCGCCACCCGTATCAAGCAAAAAATATTCGAGCTCTCCAGGATCAAATATCCGGATTCGAAAATATTTGGGTTGACCACCGGTCTTGCGGTGATGAAGATCAATTCGGAATTGGGGTATAAGCCGGTCACCTATTCGGAGCTGACAGACGATGAAGAATTCTGGAAAGGCTGCCAGAGCTGTGTGAACTATGACATCCTGATGAGCAAAGAAAGGAAGAACTGCCTTTGCACGGGTATGTTATTCGATCCTGCCTGGGAGAAGGAAAAGAAAGAAGAGCCCCAGGACGCGGTCCAAGATAACCACAAAGAGGGTGAGACAATGGATCAACAGGATTCCGGGCGGCGGAACGAGGGCTCAGGCGCGAACCCTGACTCAGACGGGGGATCCTCCGGTCGCCGCCGGTTGAAACGTATTCGCGAGTTCCGTACGCATTTGAAACTATATGAGCGCTGGCTGCGCTTCAAAAAATATGCGCTCCTGAAGGGACTTAAAGAGGATAACGGCAACCAGGGTGGTGGTGGAATAGGGGGGCATAAAAAAAGGTTCTTTACTTTCTTTAATCTGTTTTAACCATTTACTTACATGCAAAAGATTGTTCTGGGTTTCAGCGGAGGGTTGGATACGACTTATTGTGCGAAATACCTTAGCGAAGAAAAGGGATACGAAGTACATTCCGTTACTGTCAATACGGGCGGTTTTTCCGCTGAGGAATTGAAACAGATTGAAGCCCATGCCTACGGGCTGGGGGTTAAGACACATACAACGGTTGACGCAGTCCATCATTATTATGACAGGATCATTAAATACCTGGTGTACGGGAATGTGCTGAAAAACAATACATACCCTTTGAGTGTCAGTGCGGAACGACTGATCCAGGCCATTGCCATTGCGGAGCATGTCCGTAAGGTCGGGGCTGTGGCGGTGGCCCACGGAAGCACGGGGGCGGGGAATGACCAGGTGCGCTTTGATATGATCTTTCATATTATGATCCCAGGGGTGGAGATCAGCACTCCCATACGGGATCTTCGCCTTAGCAGAGAGGAAGAGATCGCCTATTTAAAAGCCAAGGGTGTGGCGCTGAATTTTGAGAAGGCCCTTTATTCCATTAACAAGGGGCTGTGGGGAACGAGCGTTGGTGGCAAAGAAACGCTTCAGTCAAAGGGGGCATTACCGGAGTCTGCATGGCCCACCCAGGTCACCAAAACCAAGGAAGAAGAAGTCAGGCTCACCTTTGTCAAGGGAGAACTTACCGGCATAAACGGGAAGTCCTTTGGCCATCCTACTGAGGCCATACAGCACCTGCATACCCTTGCAGCGCCCTTCGGCATTGGCCGGGATATACACGTAGGAGACACCATCATTGGCATAAAAGGAAGGGTTGGATTTGAAGCCGCTGCGCCAATGGTCATTCTGAAAGCCCATCATGCCCTGGAAAAACATGTGCTAACCAAGTGGCAGCTAAACTGGAAAGACCAGTTGGCGTTGTTCTACGGCAATTGGCTGCACGAAGGACAAATACTGGATCCTGTCATGCGGGATATTGAGGCCTTTTTTGCCAGCACCCAGGACAAAGTGAGTGGAGATGTATACGTGGTCCTGAAGCCTTACCACTTCCAGATCATCGGGATAGAATCTGCTCATGACCTCATGAACAGCCGCTTTGGAAAATACGGCGAAATGAATAATGGGTTTACGGGAGAGGATGTGAGAGGGTTTTCCAAAATCTTTGGAAATCAGACGGTCATCTGGGGCCTCGTGAATGGGGGAAACTCGCCGGCATAAATGTAAACGACATGACGAACTCTTTATTGATAAAAGCGGGCATTGCAGGAGGAGCGGGATACACCGGGGGAGAACTCATCCGGGTGTTGCTGAGGCATCCGCATGTGGAGCTGACGGCCATTCATAGCCGGAGCAATGCCGGGCAACCCCTGTACAAAGTCCATACGGACCTGCTGGGGGATACGGACCTGACTTTTACTGATCAACTGCCGGATGACCTGGATGTATTGTTCCTGTGCATGGGCCATGGGGAATCAAAGAAATTCATCGCCGGGGCAAACCTGTCCCCAGCCATTCGTATCATAGACCTGAGCCAGGATTATCGGTTGGATGAAGAGGGAAAGCGCCCCCTGATCAATGGACAACGGGTGATCTATGGATTGCCGGAATGGCAGAGGGACCAGATCCGGGGAGCAGCACACGTGGCCAATCCGGGTTGTTTCGCCACTGCCATCCAGTTGGGCTTGCTGCCACTGGCAAAAGAAGGCTGGCTTGAAGAGGCATATACGACAGGGATCACCGGTTCCACGGGAGCGGGGCAAGCCCTGCAACCTACGACCCAGTTCACGTGGAGGGCCAATAATATCTCCGCTTACAAGACATTGACCCATCAGCACTTGCTGGAGGCCGGACAGACCTTTACCGCGTTGAACCCCCTCATCCGGCCCCGGGTCAACTTTATACCCTGGAGGGGGGATTTTACCAGGGGGATCTTTGTGAGCAGCTGTGTGACTTGCGCCGTACCCTTGAGTGATGTCAGGGAATTGTACCGACGATTTTATGAGGGCCACCCTTTTACCCATGTAAGTGACGGCCCCATCGACCTCAAGCAGGTAGTGCAAACCAACAAATGCCTGGTTCAGTTGGAGCAATCGGAAGATAAACTGGTGATCCATTCGGTGATTGATAATCTGCTCAAAGGGGCCAGCGGCCAGGCCGTACAGAATATGAACCTTATGTTTGGTTTCCCCGAAAAGATCGGATTAGATTTAAAAGCCGGCTTTTTTTAAACTTAGCTGACATGCAATTATTCGACGTTTATCCGCTCAACGATATTACTATCGTTTCTGCCAGGGGTTCCCGCGTATATGACGAAAAGGGGACAGAATACCTGGACCTGTACGGAGGTCACGCCGTGATTTCTATCGGACATACCCATCCCCATTATGTGCACCGCCTGACGGAGCAATTAAACCGAGTGGGATTCTACTCCAATTCCGTACATATCCCCTTACAGAGGGAACTTGCTGATAAGCTGGGAAAAGTCTCTGGGAAAGAAGACTACCAGTTATTCCTGTGCAATAGCGGTGCGGAGGCCAATGAAAATGCGCTGAAGCTGGCTTCTTTTTATAATGGCAGAAAAAAGGTGATTGCCTTTACCCGTTCCTTTCACGGAAGGACATCCCTGGCTGTAGCGGCCACTGATAATCCTGCCATTGTCGCTCCCGTAAATGCAACGGACAACGTCGTATTCCTGCCATTCAATGATACTTTTGCGCTCCGCGCTTATTTTGATAAGGAAGGACCCCGTGTTTCTTCCGTGATCATAGAAGGGATCCAGGGAGTTGGGGGCATTCAGGTGGCCGATCCGGAGTTCCTTTTAACCATCAGGTCCTTATGCGATCAATACGATGCTGTCTTTATCGCCGATTCGGTTCAGTGCGGCTATGGAAGGACGGGAAGGTTTTATTCTCATGATCGTAGCGGAGTCAATGCAGACATTTACTCCATGGCCAAGGGAATGGGAAATGGTTTCCCCGTGGCGGGGATTTCGATAGCTCCCAAATTGCACCCTAAATATGGTATGCTCGGCACGACATTCGGAGGGAATCACCTGGCCTGCGCGGCTGCACTGTCCGTACTAGAAATAATAGAGCAGGACAACTTGATGGCCCACGCAGGAGAACTGGGGGCCTATTGGATAAATGAACTCCGAAAATTGCCGGGTATTAAAGAAGTCAGGGGAGAGGGATTGATGATAGGGATTGAAATGGAGGAACCATGGGCCGGACTACGGAAGACCCTCCTGCAAAAACACCACATCTTCACCGGGGAAGCAAAGCCCAATGTGATCCGGTTGTTACCGGCCCTTAACCTGGAAAAAGCGGATGCAGACCGTTTCCTGGAAGTATTCTCACTTGAATTGAACGCCCCCAAATAGTCCTGAACGTATGCAAAATTTTCTTTCAGTCCACGACGTGCACGATATCAATGCGCTCATAGAGCGTGCTTTGATGTACAAAGCCCACCCTTTTGCCGATCATGCGCTGGGCGCAGGGAAAAGGATAGGATTGTTATTTCTCAATCCCAGCCTTCGTACGCGGTTAAGTACACAGGTGGCCGCCCGTAATCTCGGGATGGAGGCTATTGTATTCAATGTGGATAAGGAGGGATGGGCATTGGAATTTGAAGAAGGAGCTATTATGAGTGGCTCTACGGTGGAGCACGTCAAAGATGCGGCCCCCGTATTAGGCCAGTATTTTGATATCCTTTGCATCCGGACATTCCCTGGTCTGAAGAACAGGGAAGATGATTATAGTGAATTATACATCAAGCAATTTGTAAAGCACGCCGGTGTTCCGGTGGTAAGCCTTGAGAGCGCAACCCTGCATCCTTTACAAAGTCTGACCGACCTGATCACCATAAAGGAGCATTTCACAGCGCCCAGAAGACCTAAAATCGTTCTCACCTGGGCCCCGCACGTAAAGCCGCTGCCTCAATGCGTGGCCAATTCGTTTTCTCAATGGGTGAATGCCTGGGGAGCTGCAGATTTTATCGTTACCCATCCGGAGGATTATGAGCTGTCGGAACAATTTACAAAGGGCGCTACGATTATACACGACCAGGATACGGCATTGAAAGGCGCCGATTTTGTATACGTCAAAAACTGGAGTACCTACAATGATTATGGGAAGATATATAGCAATGATCCGGCGTGGATGTTGACGGAGGAGAAACTCCGGCTCACTAACGGGGCAAAAGTGATGCATTGCCTGCCCGTACGGCGGAATGTGGAATTGAGCGATGAGATACTCGATGGCCCTTCCAGTCTGGTCACCCAGGAGGCAGGGAACCGGGTATGGGCTGCGCAGGCTGTGCTGGCGGATATACTAAAGCATAAATAAACGGGATATGCAGCAACTTTTTGTGATCAAGATAGGGGGGAATGTGATTGACCATCCCGGATCCCTGGACGTTTTCCTGAACGATTTTGCTGCTATTCCCGGGCCAAAGATACTAGTGCACGGAGGGGGTAAGATTGCCTCCCGGCTGGGGGAACAACTGGGTATCCATTCCCGGTATGTACAGGGAAGGCGTATTACGGACGACGCCACAATAGACCTGGTCACGATGGTATATGGGGGCTTGGTGAACAAGCAGATAGTTGCGGCATTGCAGGCAAAAGGCTGCAATGCCATCGGTCTTACCGGTGCGGACGCAGGGTGCATTCCCGCCGTAAAACGCCCGGTAGCCGCCATCGATTACGGTTGGGTGGGTGATATAGACCCGGCTGCCGTGAATGCGGGGGTTTTGGACGTCTTTATCCGGGAATCCATGATACCGGTCCTGGCTCCGCTTACGCACGACGAAAAGGGCCATATGCTCAACACAAATGCGGATACTATTGCGTCTTCCGTCGCCGTGGCCTTATCCTCCCGTTATTCAGTGAGGCTGATCTATTGTTTTGAAAAAAGGGGAGTGCTGGAAGACATCGACAAGGAAGATTCCGTTATATCACTCATCGATAGAGAGCGCCATACCAGGCTTTTGGCAGAAGGCAAACTGGCCGACGGGATCATTCCCAAGATCGACAATGCCTTTGCCGCCATTGCCTCCGGTGTAAAAGAAGTGTTGATCGGGGACGCGAAGGACCTGCTGCGCAATGTAACGGGCGCCGTTTCCGGAACATTGATTGTATCTTAGTATTATGCGCCAGGATCTATATCATGACATCTTAGGCTTATTGAAAGACCTGATTAGGACTCCTTCCTTTAGTAAAGAAGAAGACCGGACGGCTGCTCTATTGAGTGAGTTTTTGAGGGACAAGGGGGTGCAGGCGAACCGGGCGCTAAACAATATCTGGGCCTTAAACCGCCATTTTGATCCTACCAGGCCTACCCTTCTGTTGAATTCACACCACGATACGGTAAAGCCGAATCCCCAGTATACCAAGGATCCATTCGACCCTATAATCAATGAAGGCCGCCTGTATGGCCTTGGTAGCAATGATGCCGGCGGTTGCCTGGTATCCCTGGTGGGGGCCTTCCTTCATTTTCACGACCGGTCGGACCTGCCGTATAATATAGCCCTGGCAGCCACCGCCGAAGAGGAGATCTCAGGGAGGAACGGGGTGGAATCATTGCTGCCGCTATTGCCGCCTATCGACTGCGGGATCGTGGGCGAGCCTACACAAATGAACCTTGCCATAGCGGAAAAGGGGCTCATGGTGCTGGACGGCGTAGCATACGGTAAAGCGGGGCATGCGGCGAGGGAAGAAGGAGAGAATGCATTGTACAAGTTGTGGGATGATATTGAATGGTTCAGGACGTTCCGGTTTCCCCGGGATTCTGCCTGGCTTGGACCGGTAAAAATGAGTGTGACGGTTATTGAAACGGAGAACAAAGCCCATAATGTAGTGCCTTCCGTTTGCAGGTATGTGGTAGATGTGCGGGTAACCGACGCCTATTCGCATGAAGAATTGCTGGACACCATCCGGGCCCATGTCTCCAGTGAAGTAACCCCGCGTTCTTTACGGATGAGGGCTACCCGCATAGAGGAAAACCACCCATTGGTAAGGGCGGGGCTCGGTATGGGGAAGCGGGCATATGGTTCACCCACCAGTTCTGACAAGGCCCTGATGCCATTCCCGGCCCTTAAATGCGGACCCGGAGATAGCGCCAGGAGCCATACGGCAGACGAATACGTGGAGTTAGGAGAAGTGGCAGACGGCCTGGAGGGCTATATTCAATTATTAGAAACTGTTTTCGCAGAAAAGCGACTATTATAATACCATGGCAAAGATCTGGCAGAAAAATATAGACTCGCTGGAGTCGGTTCAAAAGTTCACCGTGGGCAAAGACCGGGAATTAGACCTGTTGTTAGCTCCCTATGATGTATTGGGTTCGATTGCCCACGTGACGATGTTGGGAAAAGTGGGCCTGCTTTCGGAGGCCGAAGTTCCTGTCCTTGTGGAAAAGCTTAGGGAGATCTACAGACAGGTCAGCGAAGGAAGCTTTGTAATGGAAAGCGACATAGAGGACATTCATTCCCAGGTAGAACAATGGTTGATCAATTCTCTGGGAGACACCGGTAAAAAGATCCATAGCGCCAGAAGCCGGAACGACCAGGTATTGGTGGATCTGAAGTTATATCTGAGGGCTGAATTGGGCGGACTGACCCTTGAGATAAAGCGTTTTTTTGACCTTCTCCAGGAAAAGAGCGAATCGTATAAAGACCATTTGTTCCCGGGCTACACTCACCTGCAATTGGCCATGCCTTCCTCTTTTGGGTTATGGTTCGGGGCCTATGCAGAGAGTTTGGTGGACGATTGCATCCAACTCCGTGCAGCCTACGCTGTCGTAAATAAAAATCCATTGGGAGCGGCTGCGGGGTACGGCTCTTCGTTTCCTATAGACCGGACAATGACGACCCAACTCCTGGGATTCGATGATCTTAATTATAATGTGGTATATGCGATGATGGGAAGGGGTAAAACAGAAAGGGTGGTGGCTGCCGCCCTTGCAAACGTGGCCGATACCCTGGCCCGCCTGTCAATGGATGCCTGTCTTTACCTGAATCAGAATTTCGATTTTATCAGCTTTCCTCCGGAGCTTACCACAGGATCCAGTATCATGCCCCACAAAAAGAATCCTGACGTATTTGAATTGATCCGGTCGCATTGCAATCGCATTAAAGCGCTGCCGAATGAGATCATGATGATGACGACTAATCTTCCTTCCGGATACCACCGGGACCTTCAGCTACTAAAGGAACACTTATTCCCTGCCTTTCAGACATTGAGAGATTGCCTGCAGATGGCTCAGCTAATGATCGGGAATGTGGAGATAAAAAAGGATATATTAAAACAGGACCGGTACGCGTACCTGTTCAGCGTAGAAGTGGTCAACCGCCTGGTACTCTCAGGGGTTCCCTTCAGGGATGCCTATAAACAAGTGGGCCTGGATATTGAAGGAAGCCAATTTGGATTTGAAGGCGAAATTCATCATACCCATGAAGGCAGCATAGGAAACCTGTGCAATGACGCCATTCGATCAATGATGGAACAGGTATTGCACAGTTTTCCTTTAGCAAGAGTAAATGCCGCTGAAAATGCGTTGTTGGGAAAAGTATGAGGAAACCGCAAGGTAGAATGCGGTCCGTCCCCCACTCAACCGTTACTAAGGAAGTCTTTTAATCTCCTGTAGTCACGAGTGGAAGGAGATTCGAATTGTGCGAAGAAAAACTTCAAGGCAACTTTCAGGGTACGGGATGTCGCAGTGGCGACGGTCAGGGTTGTTTTCATTTTCATTGGATTTGGAAGGGTGATCGTTCGGATTATGAAGTGAATATATAAAAAATATATTATTCACAAATATTTTTATAAACATTTTTTGATGAAACGTGGGTAAACAAGCATAATTGAGGGATTCTTGTAGTGTTTAGGCCGGGAATTACTACAAACCTTGCAGGGTTTTTACGATAATATCTCGCTGGAAACACGATTCCGGCAACACTCCCCTCTACAAATTAAGTTTGCAGGAAACCAGCAGAATTATATTTTCGTAGGTATTATCGTTAAAACCAAACCGCAATCGAAACCCCACGCTAATTTTTGGAGCAAGCGTTAACATTCCAGCATGAATTGATGACCCGGCTAAAAGCCAGGGACGAACAAGCCTTTGCAACGCTTTACAGGAATTACTCCAACGCCTTTATATCGATCATTAAACAGATTATCCGGGATGACACTGAACTTGCCAAGGATATCCTGCAAGACGCTATGGTGAAGATCTGGAATAATATTGGTCAATACGATGCGACAAAAGGCACCTTGTTTACCTGGATGATGAACATCTGCCGGAACGTGGCCATTGACCGAACAAGGTCAAAAGACTTCAAAAATCAAAGCAAAAACCAGTCCCTGGATATTTCTCCTGAGTCGGGAAATAACAGAAGCGTGCAACCCATGCCGGAGCTTATCGGAGTTAAAAAAATGCTGGAAGTTTTGGAACCTAATCACAGAGAAGTCGTAAACGTGGTGTACATGCTGGGATATTCGCATGCGGAAGCGGCTGAAATTTTAAATATCCCTGTAGGAACGGTTAAAACAAGATTAAGAAATGCCGTTATTGAATTGAGGAAAAGATACAAGCATTTATAAAGTAATGAACGTGCAAGAACTCATATCATCGGGAAAACTGGAGCTCTATGTAGCCGGCACCCTCTCCGAAAGGGAGATGGGAGACGTGGCTGCATATGCACAGGACTATCCGGAAGTGGCCCTGGAGATCGAGAAGATCGAACGTGCTATGCTGGACTTCCTCAGTCCTGTTGAGTTCGAATTGGAGTCGAAGGAGAAGGAAAGGCAGATCAACCAGATTTTCGAAAAGATTCACGAGCAGGAATCGGAAGAAAAAAGAATCACCCCTTTATTCCGGATCAGCAAATTGGCCGTTGCCGCCATCACCATAGGATTGGTTATAATGACAGGCGCTTCTATATGGTTTGGGATGCAAAACAAGAACCTTGTAGGCGAGATGGCTGCCCTCAAAGACAACCAGCAGAAATTAGAGCAGGAAAACCAGCAGTTTCTGGGTCACTATACCCAGATGCAGCAACAATTTACCGTCATGCGGAACATCCTTACCAAGAGGGTGGAATTAAAGACCGTACAGGGGAGTAAGCTCACAGGCCTGGACAATTACATGCTGGTTTACTGGAATCCCGCTACCAAGAAATTATTATTGG
>Ga0302303_10000846_pt1 | contig 22221 bp, 13 predicted proteins | sample III_Palsa_E2_1_FD_194542 | JGI IMG/M metagenome (GOLD analysis project Ga0302303, IMG submission 194542) | Peat permafrost microbial communities from Stordalen Mire near Abisko, Sweden - III_Palsa_E2_1 | ecosystem: Environmental > Terrestrial > Soil > Palsa > Peat permafrost | place: Sweden...
GCCGAACCATCTACATATTGGTTTGCAGTTGCATCATTTAATACATAAATAGGATAATCGGGGCGGTCGCAATTATGGTCGTAAGCTATAATTTTGGTAGTGATGCCTGCGGCTTTAAATGCCGGGCCCAGGTAAACACCTATAAATTTGGCTTCGGCGGTATCCTGCATTACCATTGCCGGATTGTTGGATGGGTTTAATGGTTCATTTTGCGGGGTAATGGCATCTATATTTATGCCCTGCGCCTGCATTGCCTGTATGTATTTTACAAAATAATTGGCATACGCGCTGTAATACTGCGGCAATAAGCTGCCACCCGAAAGATTATTGTTATCCTTCATCCATGCGGGCGCGCTCCAGGGGCAGGCCAGTATTTTTATATTGGGGTTGATGGCTATTATCTTTTTTAATACCGGTATCAAATCGGTTTTTTCTATGTCGATGCTGAACTTAGCCAGGTTAACATCGGTGCCTCCCGGATCATCATCATAAGTAAAAGGTGCCGCGCTCATATCCGATGCGCCCAGGCTTACCCGTAAATAACTCACGCCTATGCTGGTACTATCGGTAGAGAAAAGTTCTTTTATCAGGGCGTCGCTTTGTGTGGTGGGTAGGCCGTTTATTACGGTAGCGCTACCACCTGTAAGGGCAAAGCCAAACCCGTCGATAGTTTGGTAAGTAGTGGTGGTATCAACATTAATAGTTGTATTTTGATTGGCTGTGCTGCTAAATACCAGGCTTACATTTTGCTTGTTAAGCAGCTGCGACTCATCCGGCGTTGTTAGCCACATACTTACATCGCTTTTTACATTGGTTGGCGGCGTAACCGGGGTAACCTCGCCACCGCCGCCGGAAGCGGACTTTTTGCTGCAGCTTAACGCAATAAGCGCTAAACTACCAAGTGTAACTGTTAAAATTGTATTGCGTATAATTTTCATAAGTAGGTGTTTCATGTGCAAAATTAAATTCGCCTGTTATTGAGGGACCATGTTATAAAACCGCACGTAAGCAACCTGCATGGCTGTTGGAAATGCGGAATCATCAACTCCCTGCAAACCACCCCAGCTGCCGCCAACGGCAATGTTCATTAATAAGTGAAATTTTTGATCGTAAGGCCAATATGCCGATCCCTGCCCGGTATTTACGTAGGTAAAAACCAGGTTGCCATCATAATATCCCCTTATGGCATAGGGTGTCCAGTCTTCACGGTAAATATGGTAATCTGTTGATGCTGTTGGTATGGTATAGCTGCTTGTTTTGGCATTACCTGCATAATACATTTGGTTATGCGCGCTAAAATGCACTACGTTGGGATCGTAGCCTACCATTTCCATAATATCCACCTCGCCCGAATTTGGCCACGCGCCGTAAACATAAGCATCCGGCAGCATCCATATCGCGGGCCATGTGCCTACTCCCGAAGGCAGTTTGGCTTTAACCTCAATACGCCCGTAAAGTATGCTTCCTTTTGATACGATGCGGGTAGAAGTATAATTTTCGCCGCCAAGGTTTTGCTTGCGCGCGGTTATAGTTAAACCATTAGCTACGCTTACATTGTCGGACGAATCGGTATAATCTTCCAGCTCGCTGTTACCCCAGCCGCCGCCGCCCAGGTCATAGGTCCATTTGGTGGTATCGGGTTTGCCTGTATAAGCAAAATCATCCGACCAGGAGGGTATTGTATCAAAGCTCCAGTTTTTATCAACCGGGGCGGTAACCGTACTAACATAAGGCTGGGCATCTTTTTTTCCTGAACACGATATAACCCCTGCACTTATCAATATCAATATCCCTATCCCTATTATTTTAAGCCTCATATTTACTTTATTATAAAAACTGCCGGGCAATGCCCGGCAGTTTTATTTATATATTTTATTAATGATATCCCGGGTTTTGAACCAACTTAGTACCGTTAAGCTCGTTATACGGAATAGGTAATATTTCATTTGTACCTGCTTTGAAATTTTTAAACGCAAGTACAGTTGGCGCATCGCCCCACCTAACCAAATCAAACCAGCGGTGGCCTTCGGTAGCCAGCTCAAATTTGCGTTCGTTTTTTATGGCGTCAAGCGTTACGGGTATCGATGCAAGGCCAACCCTTGCGCGTACAGCATCAAGCAATGCCTGGGCCCTTGCAGTATTTGTACCTGCATCAACCAAAGCTTCGGCTTCCATCAGGTAAGTATCTGCCAAACGTATTTCTATGTAATCATTCGGCCAGTTTACCTCTGTGGTACCTTGTGCAGCTTTATAAATCAGTAGCGGTGCATACTTTTGTATGAAATAGCCGGTATTCATGTACCCCGCCTGATAGCTGGTTCCGGTTGCTTGTGTTAAGCTATCGATATCTACAATAGTATAACCATAACGCGGGTCGCTTTTCATTGATACTGCAAATGCGGCTATGATAGGATTGAAGCTCCAGCCTGAGTAGTAAAGCGGACCGGTATAAGTACGCGGGCCAACCATTTGAACATATACGTTTGATTTAAACTGGTCCCAGTTACCCCAGCCATAGCTTTGCGAACCGGTGTGCTGTATTTCGAAAATAGATTCGCTGTTAAACTTATTGTTCGGGCTGAATATCGCTCCAAAATTAGCCTGCAGTTTATAGCCGTACATGCTGGTACCGCCCGGTGTACCGTTTACATCAGCAAATTCGGTAATTGCCTGGGTGTACTTTTTCTCGTATAAATAAACTTTGCCCAACAGCGCTTTGGCAGCACCTTGTGTTGCACGGCCATTTTCATCAGCAGTAACCGTAGCCGGTAAAACCGGGATAGCGGCATTTAAATCTGCTTCAATTTGCGCGTAAGTTTTGTCGGAGGTTACCTGCACCTGGTCGTAAATTTCAGTTGCTGATAGCGGCGCTGTAATCAATGGTACATTTTTAAACAAACGCACCAGGTCAAAGTAGTAATGCGCACGCAAAAATTGCGCTTCGGCTGTGTAGCGTGCCAACAAGGCGCTGCTTAACCCCGGTACCGAGCCTAATTTGGAAAGTATCAGGTTACAATGGTTAACACCTGTAAAATTGATATTCCAATATTCGCCCTGTGGCCCCAGTGTTGCGGTTAACATGGAGTAATTACTTACTGCCTGCCATTGCGATTCATCCGATGATGTACCGCCTCCTGCATAACACTCGTCGGCAGCTGAATTTAATTCGCCAAGCGGGTCGCAATAAGTGTTATCTGATCCACCTGTTTCTGTGTTTAGCGGGGCATAAGCCGCTACTAAGCCGTCAAATGCTTCATCGGGGGTTTGATAGTATTGCGCTTCCAGCGATTCCCCCTTCGGTGTAACTTCAAGAAAGGATTTTTTGCAGGAAACAAATACTCCTACCCCTAACCCTAATAATGAAACTACTGCATACTTAATGTATTTCCTTTTCATTTTCTTAATATTTTAAAATTCTATTATAAAGTAACATCTAAACCAACCATAAATGTGCGGGCTTCAGGATACACACCGTAATCAATACCTAAACCGCTATCGGTGTTGCCTACACTTGATAAACCTACTTCAGGGTCGTAACCGGTATATTTAGTGATGGTAAACAGGTTATAACTGCTTACAAAAATCCTCACCCTGTGTATATCTGCCTTACTAAGCAGCGATTGTGGCAGGGTATAACCTACCTGCAATGTTTTAAGGCGGAAATACGCGCCGCTTTGTAGCTCTACGTTTGATACGTTGCTATAGTTATCATTAGGATCAAGGTCTGATAGCCTTGGCACATTAGTATTGGTATTGCTTGGTGTCCATGCGTCTAACGCAGCAAGCGGATAGTTGGCGGTAGGGATATCCAAACGGCGGTATGCCTGGAATATTTTGTTACCCCATACACCTTGCCCAAAAGCCTTCAAATCAAATGCTTTATAGCTTACATTTAAATTGAGGCCATAGGTAAAGTGAGGTATCGGATCGCCAAGGGCGGTACGGTCGTTAGCATCAATTACACCATTATTGTCCAAATCGGCCCATTTAACATCTCCCGGTTTTGCATTTGGCTGTATCATCTGGCCATTATGTGTATAGGCATTGATTTGGGCCTGGTTCTGGAAAATACCCAGGTCTTCAAATCCGTAAAACTCGTCAACCTGGTAGCCGGGCATAGTACGTTCGGGAACGCCATTAGCATTACTTTGCCATGCGCCTACGTTGTAAGGAGGCGTATTACCCAAAGTGAGTACTTCGTTGTGGTTATAAGATATGTTGCCGCTTGCATCAAAATGGAAATCTCCAAAGGTGTGGGTATAACCCAATTCAAGTTCAACACCTTTATTTTGCATGTTACCAACGTTGGCATAAGGAGAGTTTACATAACCTGTATAACCCGGCAGGGTAGGCTGCTCTATCATACCCTTAGTTACCTTGTTATACCAGTCAAATGTTACGTTAAAATCTTTTGCCAGTACCGCGTCAAAACCAATATCTGTAGTATGGGTCGATTCCCATTTCAAATCGGGGTTTGCAGGGCTTAAGGTACTATAGCCAATAGCCAACTGGTCGCCGCCTATAACGTAGTTTTGGCCACCTTGTACTATTGAGGTGTATTGGAATGGCCCTAACGACATTTCGTTACCCACGATACCGTATGATCCGCGCAGTTTCAAGAAATCAACAAAACTGCCTTTTGGAAAGAAATCTTCTTTTGTTAATACCCAACCCAATTCGCCCGAAGGGAATGTACCGTAAACATTATCGCTACCAAACCTTGATGAACCATCACGACGGAGAATACCGCTGAAAAGGTATTTTTCGTCATAATCATAAGTAATACGGCCAAAGTATGAAGCCAATGTATAAGGCTGGTCTTCGCTTGAACCTGCTATACGGTTTGCTGCCGGCAGTCCGTAGTTAAATGATAACTGGGTGTAGTTGGTAATTGGCAACTGGTTAAACGTTGCGTTTAAGTAAACTGCGTTCTGGCTTTCGGCACTGGTACCAATTAACGCGGTTAAGTGGTGCAGGCCAAATGAACGGGTATATGATGCTGTGTTATCCCAGTTCCAGGTAAAGTTGCGGTCGCTTTCGCGGTAAGCGCTGCTGTTTGTGGTATTGCTGTTTGCTGCAGAAAGGTAATACAGCGGGTTGTATGATTGGTTGCCATAAAATGATTGTTTGCCACTTGCCTGGGTGCGTATTACCAAACCGGCAATTGGGGTAAGTTCGGCATACACACTACCCATCATATTTTGCGCCCAATTGTAATTACCCAATTGTGTTTGCAGCCATGCTAAGGGGTTAGATATTTCCTGGCCTACGTATTGCGACTCGCCATATAATTGTCCGGCTGAGTTTCTGACAGAATACGCCGGGTAAGTTACACTCGGGTCGGTGACAACCGTAGGTGTAAGCGGGTCAAGGTTTAAGGCCGAAGCCAGCGGTGCACCAAACGTACTGTTTGCATTCGGTAAGTCTTGGCTGTGGATATAAGTGTAATTAAAGTTTTCGCCTATGGTAAGCCATTTTCTTATTTTATAGCTTGTGTTAACCGTACCGGTATAGCGTTTAAAGTTTGATATGGAAGGGTCAACAATACCATCCTGGTCGAAATAGCCAAATGAGGTGTAATAATTTGCCTTATCGGAAGCGCCGCTTAAGCTAAGCGTGTGATTTTGTATAAGCGCATTGCTAAATATTTGGTTTTGCCAGTTGGTGCCGGTACCTGCGCCACCCGGGTTCGGGAATAGGGCCGCGCCCCCGTCGTTCATTATCGATTCGTTCCTGAGCGTTTCGTACTGGCTGGCATCTGTTAAACCAACTTTATGGGCAACGCCTTGTGTACCCACGTACATGCTGTAATTTAACTGCGGTTCGCCTACTTTGCCTTTTTTGGTAGTAATTAATATTACACCATTTGCCGCACGTGAACCGTAAATAGCAGCGGAAGCATCTTTCAAAACATCAATTGACGCAATATCGTCGGGATTGATATTTTCATATCCGCCGTTGCTGATAACAACGCCATCAAGCACATATAGTGGCGATGCGTTGTTAATTGAGCCCGCACCACGTATCAATACAGTAGGTTGCGAACCCGGCGAGCCTGTTGCCTGCGAAACAAAAACACCGGCTGCGCGACCCTGCAATGCCTGGTCGATACGGCTGTTTTGCTGGTCCTGCAAATCGGCAGATGAAACATGCGCGATAGCGCCTGTAACCAGTATTTTTTTCTGGGTACCGAAACCAACCACAACAACTTCGTTAAGATTGGTTGATGCTTCGTTTAGTGTCGCGTTAATTGTGCCTTGCCCGCTCACGGGTTTATCTATCGCTTCAAACCCGATAAATGAAAATGTTAATACCGCATTTGAAGGTGCGCTGATAGAATAATTTCCTTTACTATCAGTTTGTGTACCTGTTTGGGTGCCTTTTACTATTACAGTTACCCCAGGTAAAGGTGCTCCTGTTTTATCGCTTACCGTACCTCTTACGGTAACATTCTGTGCAAAGGCAACTGACATGCCCGATAACAGGAGGATGAATAAAAATGTAATCGTTTTTCTCATGAAATGAATTATTAATTGGTTTATGTTTAGTGGTTTTGAGTTGTTAATGCAGGCTGTTTTTAGCCATAAGCATATAAATAGCAGAATGGAGTTTTCATAACTAAAGGTTAATTAAATAATAAAATAGGTTACGCGGATTTTAAGACTTCCACGTATTGGCACACCAAACTTATGAAAGTTTAAAATAAAAAAACAAATTTATTTTTCATAAATAGCTGATTTTTAGCGTTTTATAACAATTTTGAAACGCTTTAACCGCAATGGCAAAAAATTTGATTTAGCTTGATAATCAATCAAAAACAGCGATTATAATATTAACTCAAAGAAAATTTTGATACGCTTTATTCCTAAATGCTCTTTTATGAGCATTTAAACTTAATTAGCTATGAATCAGGGTGAAAAAAAATGATTGGTACGCCAGATTATGCGTGCAAAGGCAGGTTTTTGAAGAAAATTTGCAGTTAACGGGAATAAAAAACGCGATACTTTTGTTTAAGTACCGCGTTTTTTATGTTTTTAAAGCGTATCAGCGGGCTATAATTACCTGCCCGATACAATATTTAGAAGCAGATTATTGAAGATTTATAACCAGCGGCCTGCCGTCCCAGTTAAAATTAACTTCGGTTTGATTGGTTGCGGTATTGCTTACCAGGTTATATTTTGTTTGATTTGAGAAAGTAACAGCCTTAATTATTTTACCCGGAATTACCAGTTTAAAGCTTTTTTGCTTTGTGATTAAATGCTGCGGTTTAATACTGATTTGATGTCGGTTAGCTGTAGCGCTGCTGGTAAAGCTAACCAGGTCGTATTGCCCGTTTTTTAACGAGTTAGGGTCTGCTCCGTTATCATAAAACCATTGCGATTGTTCAGGCGCATCGTTACTGCCTATATAGTATTTCAATATCAATTCATCGCCTTTATATTGCGCTGTGTTGGTTATCTGTTTTAACATCGGTATAATGGCTCCTGCTTTAACAAACAAGGGCAGACTATCAATCGGCGCAGTCACTTCTGCCGAATCCCTGTAGCTCTTCAAATCATTAAACCCAATCCACTCCCCTGCCGGGAACAGTACTTTTTTGGTGGTTTCGCCTTTTATAATAACCGGCGCAACCAGTATCTGGCTACCCCATAGGTACTCGTCATTAACATCAGCTAAACGGGTATTGCCTTCTTCAAAATAATTAACCGGCAGCATTAATGGGCGACCGGTTGTAGTATTTTTATAGGCCAGCGTATAATTATAAGGCAGCATGCGGTAGCGCAGTTTTATGTAGGCCGTTACCCGCAGGCGTGTAGCATCATCCCAAAAAATAGGTTCGGGGGCGTAATTTGTGGCATCGGCATGGGTGCGCATTACAGGGGTAAAGGCCGCAAACTCCAACCAGCGCGAGTATAACTCAGCATCCGTTTTGGCGCCGCCGCGCCCGGTAAATCCGCCCGCGTCAGAATGGGTGTAGCCAACACCGCTTAGTCCCATATTTAGCATAACGGGTATCTGTGCTTTAAAACCTGCAAATGAGCGGTCGATATCTCCCGTCCACGGGAAAACTGAGTAATGCTGCATACCCGCATAGCCCGACCGCGGCAGCATAAACACCCTGCTTTGCGGAAAATCGCGGCGGTAGCCGTCGAACGCGTTTTTCTCCCACAGCAGCGGGAATACATTGTGTACTGCGCTTTCCTTTCCGGCAGCAAATCGCAAACTGTCAGTACTCGATTCAGGTTCCAGCAAATCAAACCACCAGCCGGATACGCCTTCCTGTATTTTCTTTTTATAAAAACCCCAGTATAATTGCTGTGCTTGGGGTTTAAAAATATCTACCAAACCCGCAGGGCTGGCCCAAAAATCTTTAAAAATATGCGGTTGTTGCATATCGGTAAAATCGGGCGTTAGCAAATGGTGCTCCTTAAAATATTTAAAATTCTCAGAGCTGGTAGTAATATACGGCTCACTAATAATTATCGTTTTTATCCCTTTATTTAAGAGTGTGGAAAGCATTCTACGCGGGTTGGGGAAACTATCCACGTTCCAGGTAAAATTCCCCATTAGGGTATCGGCCTTGTACCAAAACAGGTCAAAAACTACCCCATCAAGGGGAATTCCTGCCCCTTGTGTTTTATCCACAAGATTTTCTATTTCCTTCTCCGATTTATACCCGTACCTGCTCGAAATATAACCCATGGCCCAGCGCGGCGGCAAGGGCTGGCGGCCGGTTAAATGGGTGTAGTTTGCCAAAATGCCATCTGCACTATCGCCATCGATAAAAAAGAAACTCACCAAACCCGAACTCACCCCATATTGCAGCACTTTTGGGTCGGTTTTACCAACATCAAAACCACCGCGTGCCGCGTTATCAAAATACAATCCATAACGGCGACTGGATGTAAGGAACGGGATAGCAATATTGATATCCGTTTGCCCGAAATGGTAATCGAAATGCGCCTGGTTATAATTTTGAAGCGCTACGCCCCTTTTATTAATATTAATAGCCTTCGAGCCGCCGCCATAAAAGGCTTCCAAACCATCCGACTGGAATTTTAATGATGAACTATCGCCCAATTTTACCTCATCATAAGCTTTGGTTAGGGTGATGTTTTGTTTGATGAAGCTAATGGATAAATCGCGCTTATCAACCACAACCTTTAATGCCGGCGTTTCCAGTATGGCCGCACTGCTAGTGCTTGTATATTTTGTTTTAACCGCTTGCGGAGCAACTATGGTGGTATAGCTTTTTACTACATCACTTAAGTGAGTTTTATAGGTAACGCGTATAGCATCATCAGTAAACGGCAAAATTTCTATATAACCATTGCCGGCATTAACCACCAGTTTCTTGCCGTCAAATGCTGCTGATTTAAACCCCGCTAATTTAACCGGCTGCTGTGCGAAAACTGAAAATGACAGTCCAAAAAAAAGGATAATAGTTGCCGAAAATTTATTTGCCCTGCTCATGAATAAATGTTTTATTAACAGGTCTGCAATATACTTTTTATAGCCCTTAAGTGCAAATACAGGCTGTTTTAGCTATATAATTGATACATTGGTTTAATAATTTTTGCATATTAAAACCATAAGTCGTATATTAGCCTTAGGAAATGGTGTCTTCCTTTTAAAAACCGCGATTGCTGATGGCGCCTGCAAATAAAGCTGTATACTATGTACAGCATAATCTTTTATGCAGGTGAAAAAAATAAAATTCCTTCTTATCCAACTCAAATCTTCCCAATATCCTTATTTACAGGATATGGCTTTGCCGTATTATTCAACCTTATTCAACCTAAAATCATGCTAAAAAACACCTTTTTTAAAGAGCATTATGCCATTATTAAGCACCTATTGCGGTGGACGATATTGGTATTACCTATAGCAATAGCAATCGGCAGTATGGTTGCATTTTTTTTATGGCTGTTAAACGCGGCTACCTTTTTCAGGTTTAGCCATACCTGGCTGTTGTACCTGCTGCCTGTTGCGGGCCTGCTTATCCATTTTATTTACCATTGGGCCGGTAAATCATCAGAAAAAGGCAATAACCTGATTATTGAAGAAATACACCACGAAGGCGGCGGTGTGCCTAAACGCATGGCGCCTATTATTTTAATAACTACCGTAATTACACACCTATTTGGTGGCTCGGCAGGCAGGGAAGGCACGGCGGTACAAATTGGCGGCAGTATGGCGGCTATGTTTGGCAGGTGGTTTAAGTTAAATGCTGTTGATATGCGCATGGTGCTTATTGCCGGTATTGCGGCGGGTTTTGGTGCGGTATTCGGCACACCGGTTACCGGGGCCATTTTCGCTATCGAAGTACTTACCATCGGCAGGCTGCAGTATGATGCGGTATTGCCCGCGCTGGTAGCGTCAATAGTTGGAGATATTACCGTATCGGCATGGCATATAACCCATGTGCAATACCATATAGCCCTGTACAGCACCAACCCGTATTTTGTAGCTGATTTTTTTCATGCCGATGTTTTTTTGCTGGGCAAAGTAATTATCGCCTCAGTTGCTTTTGGACTGGCAAGCTATCTTTTTGCCGTATTGGTGCATGAAATAAAAGCCGTATGCATCAAACTTTTCAAGCACCAGTGGATGATACCTGTTTTTGGCGGCTTAGTTATTATCGCGCTTTTTTTTATCAATGGCAAGCCCGATTACCTGGGTTTGGGCGTTTATCCGCAATATCATGGCGCTATTACCATACCCTCGGCATTTAGTACGGGCGGTGCCGATACCTGGAGCTGGCTATGGAAAACCATTTATACCACCATTACCCTTGGTACCGGCTTTAAAGGCGGCGAGGTAACACCCTTGTTTTATATCGGCGCCACTATGGGCAATACACTATCGGCCTGGATGAACGCGCCTGTTGGGCTGTTTGCCGCGCTGGGTTTTATAGCGGTTTTTGCGGGTGCTACCAATACCCCGCTGGCCTGTACATTTATGGGGATAGAGTTATTTGGCGGCGAACATGCCTTATTATTTGCCGTAGCCTGCTTTACCGCTTACTTTTTTAGCGGCCACTCGGGCATTTATAACAGTCAGCAAATTGCTGTGCCTAAAATAATTGATGGGGGTTATGCCGATGAAACAACCCTATCCGAAGCCAATAAGCGCCGGGGCTATATGTATCAAAAGCTAAAGAAATACAGGGTATCGTTCAGGAAGAAAAGGGATAATTAAAGCGTATCAACAATATGCTCCAGGGTAATCTCTTTGCCCAACTCCATCTTTTTACGCAGGCGTTGCTTTGATTTTTTAACGCCTTCAATGGTTACGCCCAGCATGTTGGCAATTTCGTAATTACCCAGCTGCATTTTTATCAATGCCAGCATACGGGTATCGGTAGCCGTAATATTGGGATATTTTTGTTTTAAACTATTAAAAAATGTGGCGTATACTTTAGTGAAAAGCTTGCGAAAGTTATCCCACTTTTCATCCGTCATAATATTTTCCTTAACTAAAATCTCCAGGCTGTCAATATCGTGCCGGTTAACATTTTGCATGTGCAACTGCTCAATTTTAGCTTTAAACTCTTCAATCAGTTCGTTTTTCTGGGTAAGGTTTTCGGTAAAGTAGTTTAATTCCAGCGAAGCATTTTTCAATTCAATATCAACAACGCATTTTTCCGTTGTTATTAAATCTTTGCGTTTCTTTTCCTTCAAATACATCAGCACACCTATAACAATCAGCAAAAACAATATAATAAAAACGGTATCGTATTCTATCGTTTCAATTTTTTCCTCATCCTTTAGTGTAATTATCTTTTTATCCTTTTCGGCGGTTTCGTATTTTATTTGCAGCTCGCTTATCTGCTTCACATTATCAAGCACTTTTAGCGAGTCGCGCATCCGGGTAACTACATTAGCATAGTGCAGGGCATCTTTATAATCTTTAAGCGCATCGTAACTGTTATAAAACGATTCGTTTATTTCCATTACACGGTACGGCTCATTAAGCTGCTGGGCTATCTGCAATGCTTTGTTTAAATAAACAATTGCCTGTGCCTGTTTGCCCTGGAGACTGCTGGCCTCGCCAAGCCAGCAATAGGAATAAGTTAATGAGCGGTTTTGATGAAACTTAAGCCCCGAAGCCACGGCTTTATAGCCATAATAATACGCACTGTCAAAAACGCGCATATCTTTATAATACTGGCTAATGTTATCGTAAAACCGCGTTCTTATCTTTTCATATTTAGGGCTCGACTCTGCTATTTTCAGCGCTGCAAGGTTAAGGGCTAAGCTTTGATCGTGTAAAGCAAATTGGTGGTGGTTTAAATGTAACCCACGTATAAACATGGCTTTTACGCCTAAAAGGGCTATAATTGAAGCCGTATCATTATTGCTGATTGCCGCGGCTAACCCCATATCTGCCGCTTTAAAGGCCATACCATAATTAGTAGTTTCTTTATGCAGGCTACCTATCAACGCATAAATTTCGGGCAAAGCATGATTTACATGATATTTTTGGGCATCCTCAAGGCATTTAATAGCCGATATCATTGCTGCTTTATGATTAGCGTTTTGCCATAAATAAGTCGACTCAAAAAGCCCGGCGTATACCTGTGCAACATGGCTGTTTGTTTGCTTATTTATTTGGGCAAGTGCAGCAGAAACAATAGGCAGCGAATCATTATCTCCATTTTCAACATGTTCGCCGGTTTTTATGAGTTGGCTTATCTGTAAGCTGTCTGCCTTTGATGGAATTTTACCCCCGGCCTGCTGTCCACTATTATTGCAAGCCTGAAAACCCAAAATAAGCAAAGCGCTTGTAATTAAGAGTTTTAAAGTTTTTAACTGCAACATTAATAAATTGATTTATATGACAAGGGCATACAAATATAAATTATTAGCTTATATATCAAGCTTTAATTTATAGCTAATTCGCCAATAATTTAAACCTATCTGTTATACCGGTAAATGTTAAATGCGAATGTTAATGTTTGTTAAAAAACGCTAATTACCAGCTTTTTATAAAAAATAACATCGAAATTTCAATCATCAAAATATGATAACATAATACCTATACCATGAAATACACTAAAATTAACAACCTGCTGGGCTGGCTTTGTTTTGCTATAGCCGCCACTACTTACATTTTAACTTTAGAGCCATCCGTAAGCTTTTGGGATTGCGGCGAATTTATTGCCTGCGCCTATCGCCTGCAGGTAGCGCACCAGCCGGGCTACCCACTGTTTGCTATGCTGGGCAAGGCATTTTCGTTACTGTCGTTCGGCAATAACGCTAAAGTGCCCTATTTTACCAATATGGGTTCGGCGCTGGCAAGCGGGGCAACCATCATGTTTTTGTTTTGGACCATTACCGCGCTGGCAAAAAAAATGTTTGCTTCAGCCGGAGAAACCTTAAACAACCAGCGTACGCTACTTATCATGAGCGCCGGCCTGGTTGGCGCGCTGGCATTTGCTTTTACCGATACCTTTTGGTTTTCGGCGGTTGAAACTATTGTATTCGCCTGGTCGTCATTATGTACTGCCTTAGTTTTTTGGGCGATATTAAAATGGGATGCCCACGCCAATGAGCCGGGTGCCGATAGGTGGATAATTTTTATCGCCTATGTTATCGGCTTATCCATGGGTATACATCTGCTTAATTTATTAACCATACCGGCATTGGTGCTGGTATATTACTTCCGCAGGTATAAAAATATTACCACAAAAACAGGTGTGGTTGCTTTTTTAATCAGCATACTTATACTCGGATTAGTTCAATATGGCATAAGAGGTTACACGGTTGCAATTGCTGCCCAGTTCGATTTGTTTTTTGTAAACACACTTGGTTTGGGCTTTGGCAGTGGCGCTATATTCTTTTTAGTGTTGCTGATGGGCTTGCTTGTCTACGGTGTTTGGTACAGTATTCAGCATAAAAAGCCGATGCTGAACCTGGCATTTTTATGCGTGCTGTTTATTTATTTCGGATACAGTTCCTTTGTTTATATCCCTATCCGCGCCGGCGCGGGTACTAATTTGGATAACTCGCACCCAAGCGACGCCTTTACCTTTTACGATTATTTAAACCGCGTACAATATGGCAGCACACCGCTTTTATACGGGCCTTATTTTGATGCTAAAATTGTAGACGAGAAAGAAGGCGGCACCATGTACCGCAAAGGCAAAACCAATTACGAGGTGATAGGTAAACAACAGGATTATATTTACGACCACAACACCCTGTTGCCACGTATGTGGACTACCCAGGGCAGCCAGGATTACGCGCAGGATTCGCAGTTTTATAAAGACTGGCTGCAAATACCCGACGGGCAAGCCCCAACTTTTGCCGATAATATGAAGTTTATGTTTAGCTGGCAGATATACCAAATGTACTGGCGCTATTTTATGTGGAACTTCGCGGGTAGGTATAGCGCCGATGACAATGCTGGCCAAACCAATATGAACGGCATTGGCGGTAACTGGACAACCGGTTTGTTCGACAGCTTTAAACACTTGCCCAATGCCGTAACCGGCGCTAATACTTATACGCCGCTTTATGCACTGCCTTTAATCTTAGGTTTATTGGGCATGTTTTATCACATCAAACGCAATAAGCGCGATGCGCTTATTATCGGCCTGCTGTTCTTTTTCACCGGTTTGGCTATTGTTTTATATGTTAACCAGGCAGGTGTGCAGCCGCGTGAAAGGGATTATTCCTATGTAGGCTCCTTTTATGCCTTTGCCATCTGGATAGGCATTGGTGTTATCGCGTTAGCAAATTTCGCGCAAAAACGTTTAAATGCCAGGCTGGCTACCATTGGCGCTACTACGGTTTGCCTGCTTGCAGGGCCGGTATTGCTGGCCAGTAAAGAATGGGGCGATCATGACCGCTCAACCAAACTTACCGCGCATGATATGGCTTATGATTACCTGATATCATGCCCTAAAAACGCTATTTTGTTTGATTTGGGCGATAACGACACCTACTCGTTATGGTACGACCAGGAAGTGGAAAACGTACGTCCCGATGTACGCATTGTTAACCTTAGCTTGCTAAGCGCGGCATGGTCGGTTAAGCAAATGCAGCGCAAAATTAACCAGGCCGATGCTTTGCCTATTACCATGCCTTATGATAAATACAAAGAGGGCGTACGTGATATGCTGCCATATAACGATGCAAAAATACCAGGTTTTGTGGAAGTAAGTGATGTGTTTGATTTTATTACTTCGGATGATAAACGCACAATGGTGGAATACCAGGACGGCTCAACGACCAATTATCTGCCTACAAAAAACCTTAAAATAACGGTAAATGCCAATGAGGTGATGAAAAATAAAGTGATAAGTCCGGCCCAGCAAGCTATGCTTACCGATACCATTAAATTTAAATTTACCCCAAACTATGTAACCAAGGAAAACCTGGCCATGCTGGATATATTATCCCATAACCACTGGAAAAGGCCTATTTGCTTTACCACTTCTATCGACTCGCCAAGTATGATTGGTTTGCAGCCTTATTTGTATAAAGAAGGCTTCGTATTCCACCTGATGCCTTTAAAAGCCGACCCCGCCATTACCGACCAATATGCCAAAACAAACAGTTTGGTAATGTATGATAACATGATGAACAAGTTTAAATGGGGCAACTTTAAAACGGCTAAATACCTTGATGCGCAATCGACAAACATATTTTACCCCCAAATGGTTGGCGCATTTGCTGATTTAGCGGTTGGTTTGATGAAGGATGGACATAATGATTTAGCCATAAACGCCCTGCATAAATTTGACGATGTAATGCCCGATATAAGCCCCAACCTGGGCACCGAGCAAGGCAAAATATCGCTTGCTGATACTTCGTACAAGTTAAACCAAATAGCACTGGGCAATAAATTAGTAAACAGCGTGGATAATTACCTTACCGACCAGCTAAACTATAATTATTACCTGCTGCAAAATAACCCTTCGCAAATAGATTACAGCATGGTGCAATACGGTGTTGATTTTCTAAATGGTATGGCTGCTATTGCCAATGAAGGCCATCAAACGGAATTAAACACCAAACTAATAGCCCAGGTAGCTGATTATGAGAATAAATTCAATAGTATCCTAAAGCGGTAAGCCTTTGGGCTAAAGCCCGGTGATAGTCTACTACATATCCGCCCCATAAATGGGACGGCAATGATTAAGGTAAATATTAATGCGTTGCTTCAATCATTGCCGTTGGCTTCAGCCAACGGATAATAAAAAAACTCTACCTGGCTTTAGCCAAACAAAGACTGCGGCATTTTAATCAGAAATCCCTCAAAAACTTGAGGGATTTTTTTATTTTATAATAAATTTTTTGTGAAATATTGATTAGAATGAGCGTTCGCTTCATAAATTCTCAATTATTTCGTAATAAATTATAAAAATTTTAAAATAATTAGCCTTTTTATCAAAAACACTTCATAAATTACATTTTTGAAAATAACTGGTTAATCTATTTTATTTAAAAGGGTAATTTTTACATGCAGGAATCAGCTTATTTTGATAAATATTCCCCAATTAGCGGCGTTTGGGACGAAATGTATGGCTCAAATTCGCAAATTAGGGACCATTATCGTAAAGTAATTGAATATATTTCCAGGGAATCGGCCGATGATCTGAATAAAAAAGAAGAACTGGCCAAAAGGCTTTTCATGAGCCAGGGTATCACCTTTACTGTGTACAATAGCGGCGAAGGCATTGAGAAGATATTTCCTTTTGATATCATCCCCCGCATTATTACCGCCAGCGAATGGACATTTATTGAAAAAGGCATCAAACAGCGTTTAACCGCCCTCAATTTATTTTTAAAGGATGTTTACAACAACCAGTTTATTGTAAAAGATGGTATAGTACCTATTGATATTATCTATTCCTGCCCGCATTTCCTGCGCGAAATGTACCAGCTAAATGTACCGCATGATATTTATATACACATCTCCGGCATCGATCTGATACGCGACCACGACGGCACATTTTATGTTTTGGAAGATAACTTGCGCACACCATCGGGCGTTAGCTATATGCTGGAAAACCGCGAAATTACCAAACGCCTTTTCCCCGATCTGTTACCGCAATGTGGCGTACGAAGCGTAACCGAGTATCCAACCATACTGTATAAAAATCTGCTGGCATTATCTCCGCGCCAAATAGCCAACCCAACCATTGTGTTGCTAAGTCCGGGCATATATAACTCGGCTTATTTTGAGCATACCACGCTTGCCCGTTTAATGGGTGTGGAACTGGTTGAGGGCCGCGATTTGGTAGTAAACAACCACAAGGTATACATGAAAACCACCACCGGTTTACAGCAGGTTGATGTTATTTACCGCCGCGTTGATGATGATTATCTCGATCCGCTGGTGTTTAATCCATCGAGCATGTTAGGTGTTGCAGGCATAATGGGTGCCTATCGCAAAGGCAATGTGGCCATAGTAAATGCCATAGGCAACGGCGTAGCCGATGATAAGGCCGTTTACATTTACGTGCCCGAAATGATACGCTATTACCTAAACGAAGAACCGATACTTAAAAACGTACCCACGCACCAATTGGGCAATCGCGATGAGCGCGAACATGTGTTTAAGAACATGAACAAAATGGTAATTAAAAAAACCAATGGCAGCGGCGGTTACGGTATGCTGATGGGACACGCGGCAACAGAGCAGGAAATTGATGAGTACAAAATTGAGGTATTAAAAGACCCGCGCAATTTCATAGCGCAGCCAACTATTAGTTTATCGGCAGCGCCATGTTATATGCAGGGCGAGTTGCAGCCCCGCCGTATTGATTTAAGGCCCTACGCGCTTTTCGGCCCGGATGGCATCGAGATTGTACCCGGCGGCCTAACCCGCGTGGCGCTTAAAGAAGGCTCGCTCGTAGTAAACAGCTCGCAGGGCGGCGGAAGTAAGGATACGTGGGTGTTAAACCCCCCGATCCCCTAAAAGGGGAGAAATTCGGGCTAAATAAATATGATAAATGAGAGAGTTAAAAATTAAAGTAATCCATAATAATTCCCCCTTCAGGGGGTTAGGGGGTATATGTTAAGCAGGGTAGCAGCAAGTTTTTATTGGTTAAGCCGTTACATTGAGCGTAGCGACGGCATGCTTCGTATGCTCAAAATAAACTACGCTTCGTCGCAGGATGCCGTGCAGGAATTTACCTGGGAGCCGGTTATCCGCATATTTGCCGGTTTGGATGATGAGGAAAGCACCAAGCTGGAAAATGACAGTCGCGCGGTATTAAAGTACATGGTTACGGGCAAAACCAATGGCAATTCGGTATTAAGTATTATTACCCTGGCGCGCGAAAATGCTCGTAGCGTGCAGGAGCATATTTCCAAGGATTTATGGCAATGCCTTAACGAATACTATCACACTATAAAAGATCCCAAACTCGAAAGGGCCTTACAGCGCGAAGACCCTATAGGCGTATTGGACATCCTGATAAAACAGGTAATGCTTTACTACGGCACGGTTGAAATTACTATGGAACGCGGCGAGGGCCGCAGCTTTATGAACATAGGCAAGTACCTGGAACGCGCCATACAGTCGGTTGATATTTTGGATACCAAGTTTGGGTCGATTGATGATAACCCCGATTTATTGACAGATACTACTTATTGGAAACATCTATTGCTTTCATTGGGTGGTTATGAACTCTATTTAAAAACTTACCGCGAAGGTTTTGAGGCCGAAAATGTATTGGAGCAGGTGGCTTTGAATAATGACTTTCCCCGCTCGGTAATTTACTCGGTAAACAACATACAGCGGTATTTTGAGCGGTTGAAGAATGAGAGTAACATGGACGATTTCCGCGACTTATCGTTCCAGATTGGCCGCTTACAAAGCCGCATAAAATACAGTTCGGTAAAAAGCATAAGGGAAGAGGGTTTGCATACTTTCCTTACCCAAATACGCGGCGAGCTTTACGGGATAGGTAATAAATTGAATGAGCATTATTTTGCTCACTCTTAACAATAGTTTGAAAATTTGGCGATTTGAAAATTTGATGATTGAAATTAATATGAAACATTTCAAAGTATTAAAGCTTAGTTCATCGACAGATAATTTTCAAATCTTCAAATTATCAAATCAATAAATTGATATTATGCCGGAAATAGAAATAAAACACGTTACCAGGTACATTTATGATAGCCCTGTACGCGACAGTGCCAACCAGATTATTCTTTTCCCGATACAGGACGAATACCAGGAGGTTTTAAAGCAAGATATTACCATTACCGGCAATCCGCTTGTGGATAAGCATGTAGATTATTACGGCAACGAAGTAGGCAGCTTTACCTATATCGAACCGCATATGGATATGACCATAAGCTCAAAAATATCAGTCAACACCAAACATAAAAACCTGCCGGTTAACGATATTTTTCCCGGGCAGCAATGGGAAGATTTAAAGCGCCTGCAAAACATGGTGCCTTATATTGATTTTTTAAAGCAGGAATATTTTGAAGGCCTGCCCGAATTGAGGAAAATTGTTGAAGCCGAAAAATCAAAAGACGATACCCCCTACCAGGTAGTTTTACGCTTTTGCCAATATGTATATGCCAACTTCGATTATATAAAAGGAGTAACTACTGTTGATACCACTTTGGATGAAATATGGAAAATAAAAGCCGGCGTTTGCCAGGATTTTGCCCATATTTTAATGGAAATGATGCGCATTATTAATATACCGGCCCGCTATGTGAGCGGTTATATATGCACCGGGCAAAACGGTATGCGTGGCGAAGGCGCTACCCACGCCTGGGCCGAAGCGTACATACCCGACTACGGCTGGTTAGGCCTCGATCCCACTAATAACTGTATCGCTAATGAAACCCACGTGAGGCTTGCTGTAGGTCGTAATTTTTCGGATTGTTCCCCGGTAAAAGGCGTTTACAAAGGTGCTGCAAAACACAAACTGGAAGTTGCCGTAACCGTTGATGAAGAAGAATCTTTTTTTACCGATAAGCAGGTAATTGAAGTAACCAATGCAAGCCAGGTTACCGAAGTATCAAAAAACAGCTACCAGCGGTATATGGAAATGGTTCAACAACAGCAACAGCAATAGTGAGTTAGTAGCTAGTATCAAGTATTTAGACTTTTTTGGAGTCCGTTAATCATCTTTTGTATCTCAATGATTAATGCACAAATGCTTTCTGATTTTTCTATTGATATGTAATTAAATTACTGGGCGATAATTACCTGCGTTTCTAACTCAAATGAAGAGCCTAATGAAATATTAAGGAATTGATAAAGCTCCTTATTAGATTTTCTCCCACATCCTTCCGCAATATTAGACGGTATAGAAACCGCCGACCTCGTCATTTGTGAAGTGAGACTAAATTTTTCTTCTTGCGGAAAGTTCCTGGTTAACTCAAATATAGTTTTACAAATTTCAATCCCTGCCTTCCAAACCTTCAGTTCTTTAAAATTATGCATTCCTATTTTATCTTGATACTAGATACTAGTTACTTGATACTCTTTACTAATCAGCTTTTCTTCACCGCTGCAACCAGCTCATCCATTTTTGGGGCTTTTACAAATGATTTTACCAGTTTGCCTTTGTGGTCGTAAATGGCTATGTATGGGGTCATGGCTACCTGGTAGTAGCGTTGCAGGGCATAGTTAGGATACTCGGTACCCATAGAGATATTAGGGTAGGCCTTCAAATTAAAATCGGTATAAAATTCCTTTAGCATTTTTAGCATATCAATGCGGGTAAAGGTTACCATCACAATTTGTATATCCTTAAAATTATCCATTTCGGGTTTCATCTCGTACATCAGGTGCTGGCAATGCGTACAATCGGGCGAGAAGTAGATAAACATTACCGGCTTGCCTTTTTTCAGGTTGGCATCGGTAAGATAGGTGCTGTCCTTGGTTAATATTTTATAATGAGGTATGTTTTCAATATTTGGTACCGCAGGTTTTGCAGCGGTGTTATTTTGTGCCTGAGTACAGCCGAAAGCTAAAATTAAGCCTAAAAAAAAGAATATCCTCTTCATGGTATTGATGTAAATCATTTATAAAAATTCAGTTAAGCATAGTTACGATATTTTTACTTTTCCAGCAACTCCAGCTGCCAGGCAATATGCTCTTCTGTTACAGGGAATAACGCATTATTACGGATAGTATGATACACCGCCTCAAATAAAAGTTCATAACATCCTTTTTTGCCTGGTACCCATTCTATATTCTTTTTGTTATCTGGGCCGATTGTTACCAGCTTGCCTTCATTGCCTGCGGGTTCAATGCCATAGGCGGGGTCGGTTGGCAGCATGCCGGCATCCAGTTGCGCCTCCTGCACATCGGTACGGTTTTTTATGTAGGTGCCCAGGGTGCCGTTTACAATAAAGCCGGTGAGCGGCTCGGCAGTAAGCAGGCTCGATGTTAAATAAACCTGTAACTGGTTCGGGTATGCCAAGCGGAAACTAAAATAATCAGGCACTTCAGATCCCTCACGGTGTGTTGCAGTAACCTTATCGAACGACAATGGCCGGCCAAATAAACTTATGGCATTATCTACCAAATGCGCACCAAGGTCGTATACCAGACCATTGGCAGGCATATTGCCTTTTTCTTTAAACAGCTTAGGCCCTATCGCAGCCTTATACCTGTCGAAACGGAAATGCACTTCAATCAGTTCGCCAAGTTTGCCGCTTTCTATTACTTCTTTTACCGATAAAAAGCCGCTATCGTACCTGCGGTTTTGGTAAACCATTACATGCCGGTTTACTTCGCGGCCCAAGTCATAAAGTTGCAGCACCTCGGCAACGGTAGCCGCCGCAGGTTTTTCAATTAATACGTGCTTGCCCGCTTCCAAAGCTCTTTTGGCATGTTCAAAATGCAGGTAGTTTGGGGTATTTACTACTATCAATTCAAGCTCATCATCAGCTATTAACTCATCAATACTGTTATAGCTGATAATTTCGGGATATACTTTTGCGGCTTTTTTTTCGTGGCGTTCCACAACCGCTTTTAGTTCAAACGCGGGATTAGTGGCTAAAAACGGCGCGTGAAATATCCTGCCCGACATTCCGTAAGCCATTATACCGGTAACAATAGGTTTCGACATTTTATTTGGATAGATGATTGTGCTGTAAAAATACCTTTTTATTGCAATTAAGGCATACTATCATGTATGGCATTAATGGCATCAAGGTGGGTTTGCAAAACAGGCAGCGTTTTTACGGCAAAGGCTTGCAAATCGGGGTCCTGCAGTTTTTT
>Ga0302303_10000847_pt1 | contig 22213 bp, 15 predicted proteins | sample III_Palsa_E2_1_FD_194542 | JGI IMG/M metagenome (GOLD analysis project Ga0302303, IMG submission 194542) | Peat permafrost microbial communities from Stordalen Mire near Abisko, Sweden - III_Palsa_E2_1 | ecosystem: Environmental > Terrestrial > Soil > Palsa > Peat permafrost | place: Sweden...
GTTATCGCCGGAAGGAATCAGGGTAAATTGCGTGGCTCCGGGATTTATTGCCACTAATATGTCGGCTAAAGCGTTGGATAGCGATCCTCAGCGCAAACAAAAAGTTTTATCAAGAACCCCGATGGGAAAATTAGGACTACCGGAAGACGTTGCAGAGGCTATTGTTTACCTTTCATCTAACGCTGCAAAGTATGTAACGGGTGTTATTTTACCTGTAGACGGCGGTAATTCTATCGGATTTTAATTTTTAATTTCTATCTGACAAAAAAAGAGCGATGAGTTTTAAATTCATCGCTCTTTTTGCTGTGCATTTTTTTCTATTACCAGAAAATAGTATAAAGTGCTGTCAAAATAACGCAGATGGCTATTGCGCCAATGGTGAAACTTCTATTGGTTTTAAACATCGATGCATCTATTTCCAAACCGTTTGTACGTAACCCTTTTGAATTCTCGATCATGGATATGATATACATTCCAACCATACAGATCACAAATACAAACCCCATTCTATCCAGAAAAGGAATTTCATAAACACCATCAGCATTTAGTTTTGAAAAACCATAAGGCGACATGAAGGATAGGTTAGTCCAATATGGCAAAAATTTAAATACAATAGCAAATATTAGTCCGCCAATTGTAGCGAATAAGGCAGCATTTGATGTAGTTTTTTTCCAAAAGAAGCCTAAAATAAACATCGCAAAAATACCAGGTGATACAAAGCCGGTATATTCCTGTATGTATTGAAATCCTTGTTTTCCTTCACCCATCAGCATATCACCAATAGCAAAAGAAAGTAAAACCCCAAGTACCATGGCCACTACTACTGCTACTTTACCAGTATTTACCAGGTTTTTTTCTGACGCATCCACCTTTATCGCTTTTTTGTAGATATCCAATGTAAATATGGTAGCTATACTATTGGCTTTACCTGCCAGCGATGCTACAATAGCAGCCGTTAACGCGGCAAATGATAACCCTTTAAGGTAATTAGGCAGCAAATTAAGTACTGATGGATAAGCTTTATTCACATCTACAACACCTTTAGAGCTTAGCATTTCCTGGTGAAACATGCCTTTTTGATAAAGTACAAAGGCCGCTATCCCGGGCAACACAACAATTACCGGCATCAGCAATTTTAAAAATGCAGCAAATAAGAGCCCACTACGCGCGGTTGGCAAATCGGCCCCAAGTGCCCTTTGGGTAATGTATTGGTTACATCCCCAATAGTTAAGATTGGTGATCCACATACCGCCAATAAGCACCGTAAGGCCGGGTAGATCCAGGTAATTTGGATTATCCTTTTTAAATATCATTTGGAAATGGTCGCCGGCATCTGCCCGCAGCAGTTTAAAGCCATTCCATAAACCGGTAGTACCAGATTTTTCACTGATTAAATGCAAGGCGATATAACTAGCTGCCAGCCCCCCTAATATCAGGAAAAACACTTGTACCACATCAGTATAACCAATCACTTTCATACCACCCAGGGTGATGATGATGGAGAAAACCGCCAGCATAACGATTACCAATTTTAGGCTCAAACCGGAAATGCCCGCTATAGCAACCCCGCCCAAATAAAGTATCGACATTAGGTTGACAACAATATAAAGCATTAACCAAAATATAGCCATTATCATAGCCACAGTACCATTATACCGTTGGTGAAGAAATTGCGGCATGGTAGCTATTTTATTTTTAAGGTAAACAGGGATAAAAAATATGGCTACAATGATGAGCGTTAATGAGGCCATCCATTCGTAAGTTGATATGGCTAATCCCATTTTAAAGCCAGAGCCACTCATCCCTACCATTTGCTCGGCAGAAATGTTTGAGGCAATAAGTGATGCACCTATTGCCCACCATGTTAATGAACCTTCGGCTAAGAAATAGCCTTTAGATGTAGCATCGCTTTTGTTTTTGCGTTTAAAAACCCACCAGCCATAAAAAGAAACTATTATAAAATAGATAAAAAATATGGCCCAGTCACCATTGGTTAATCGGTTATTCATATTTAGGTTTAATTCGCTTTAATATAGGTTGTTATCTTGATGTTTATTATTGGTAATGCAATACTAACTATATAAATCTATTTATCAAATTTTCGATATACTCCTGTTTTCCACTTATCAATGCGGGTTCACCATTGTTAATTGCGAAGGCTTTTAAGTCTTCCAAAGTCAACTTTCCATTCTCAAAATCCTTTCCTTTGCCCGAATCGAATGAAGCATAGCGATCGGCTCGTATTTTTTTGTAATCCGATTTTTGCAGGATGTTATCTGCGGTAATCAATGCGCGGGCAAAAATGTCCATTCCACCAATATGGGCATAAAATAAATCTGCCGGATCGGTTGAATTGCGACGGATCTTAGCATCAAAATTAATGCCGCCGCCGCCAAAGCCGCCAGCTTGTAATATGATCAGCATAGCTTCGGTAACTTCATTGATATCGTTAGGGAATTGATCGGTATCCCATCCATTTTGATAATCACCGCGATTTGCATCTATTGATCCTAATAACCCTGCATCAACAGCCACCTGCAACTCATGCTGAAATGTATGACCGGCCAGGGTTGCATGGTTAACTTCAAGATTTAGTTTAAAATCGTTTAACAGATCGTATCGCTGTAAAAAACCAAGCACTGTTGCGGCATCATAGTCGTACTGGTGCTTGGTAGGTTCACAAGGTTTAGGTTCGATAAAGAAAGTGCCTTTAAAGCCTTGTTTGCGGGCATAATCTTTTGCAGTATGTAAAAACTTGGCAAAATGCTCTTGTTCGCGTTTCATATTGGTATTAAGTAGGGTCATATAGCCTTCTCTTCCGCCCCAAAAAACATAGTTTTCTCCACCCAATGCTATTGTGGCATCCAACGCAGATTTCACCTGAGCGGCGGCATGCGTTAACACGTGAAAATCAGGGTTGGTAGAAGCTCCGTTCATATACCTCTTATTACTGAACAGGTTAGCAGTACCCCATAGTAGTTTTACACCACTTGCTGCTTGTTTTTGCTTTGCATACTCAACTAAGGCTTGCAGGCGTCTGTCATTTTCTTTTATATCATTGGTATAATCAACCACGTCCACATCATGAAAACAGTAATATTCCAGCCCCATTTTGGTGATGAACTCAAATGCCGCATCCATTTTATCTTTGGCACGATCCACAGCGTCCGCTTTTTGATCCCATGGAAAAGCGTGAGTAGGCTCACCGAAAGGATCAGCGCCGTTATTTACAAATGAATGCCAGTAAGCGCACGCAAACCGCAAATGATCCTTCATTGATTTACCTGCAACGATCTTATCCGCATCGTACCAACGGAAAGCCAGCGGGTTATCGGACTGCAAGCCTTCGTACTTAATTTGTCCTATTTGTTTAAAAAATTCCTTGTCGCCTGTTATTATACTTGCCATATCAATTATTTATTTGTTTTTTAACTATTTAAAATCTGTGTTTTAAGTAAATGCTGCCATTCCTGGTAAAACGGCTCTAATTGTTTTGATGCCGAAGGCTCTACCAATTGAACAGGGTGCATATTTGCAAATGCCTCGCCCGGCGAAGAGAAAATTGATGCACCGATACCAGCCCCAAGTGCCGCGCCAACACTGCCGTCGTTTTTATAAAGCTCTACCGGCACACCTGTAGCGTTTACAAAGGCTTCGGTAAACAGCTCGCTCAAAAACAAGTTATTTTTTCCTGCCCTAATCACCGTAGGCGTTACGCCGTTTTCGCGCATAATGTCAAGTCCATATCTAAATGCGAAGGCTATCCCTTCCTGTACGGCCCTAAACAGGTGCGCCGGGGTATGTAAATTCAAATCGATGTTATGCAAATGCGCGCCTACCTGCTTGTTATTCAGCATACGCTCGGCACCGTTGCCAAAAGGCAGCACCCGCAACCCATCCGATCCTGCGGGAGCATTGATAGCCTCATTATTCATTTGTAAGTAGCTCAAACCTATCCCGAAGCTGTTTTTTGCCCAGCGGTACATACTACCGGTGCCATTAATGCAAAGTAAAACGCCCAAGCGCTTCTCCTCTTCAGTATAATTAACGTGCGCAAAGGTGTTTACCCGCGATTGTTTATCATAAATTAGCTGATCGCCAACGCCATATATAACACCGGATGTACCTGCAGTTGCTGCCACTTCACCTGGGTTTAACACGTTTAATGATAGGGCATTGTTGGGCTGATCGCCAGCTTTATAACTTATAGGTATCCCTTGTTTTAAATTTAATTGCTGCGCGATGTTTGCCTGCAAATTACCATGAATTGCAAACACGGGTTTTACCTCCGGAAAGAACGATTCATCAAAACCAAAATAGTCCATAATCTCCTTAGACAATCGATTGCCTATAAAATCAAAAAAAATGCCTTCTGATAATGCAGATACAGAGGTGGTAATTTCGCCGGTAAGTTTCATCGCGATAAAATCACCGGGAAGCATGATCTTGTCTATTTGGGCATATATTTCCGGTTCATTCTCTTTCACCCAAGCCAGCTTTGAAGCGGTGAAATTGCCCGGAGAATTTAAAAGGTGACTTAAACAATTTTGTTCGCCAAGTGCATGAAACGCTTTTTCGCCAATTTCAACCGCACGGCTGTCGCACCAGATAATGCTGTTTCTTAAGGCTTTCTGATTTTTATCAACCACAACCAAACCATGCATTTGATAGGCTATACCAATCGCTCCAATATCTTTAGGGTTGTACTTACCTGTTTTATTGCATATAGCCAAAGCTTGTTGTACCTGTTCCCACCACATCTCAGGCGATTGTTCAGCCCAGCCGGATTTTAAGGCCAGGATGGGCGCTTCTATATCGGGATATTGTGCCGATGCAACTGATTTTTGTGTTGTTGCATCAATAACGCTTACTTTTGTTGACGACGTGCCAATATCTATGCCTAATAATAACATATACGCTGTGAGTACGGTTTATTATAAATGAATAATTTAGTTTATATTTTGGTAAAGATTTCTAAAACGAAATTATAGAATTTTTTGTATTATGCAATCGATTGCCGAAATTATTTTTATTATCTTACATAAAGATGAAAAACAAGAAAAGAACGACTATATATGATATTGCTGAAAAGTTAAATATTACTGCTTCGTCTGTATCCCGGGCGCTTAACAACAGCAATTATGTGAACGAAAACACCAAAAAACTTATCTTGAAAACAGCTGAAGAGCTGAATTATAAACGAAATACGCTTGCTTCTAATCTACGCAAGGGGCATTCCAAAACAATAGGTATTGTGGTGCCGCGTATTAATCAAAATTTCTTTTCAAATGTAATTGCAGGTATCGAGGATGCTACCTATCAAAAAGATTATAACTTAATTATTTGTCAATCAAATGAATCGCAAAGCAAAGAAATAAAATGTGTTAATACACTTGTTAACCAACATGTAGATTGTATTGTGATATCCGTATCAGTTGATGGTACAGATTACCAGCATTTACAAAATGTGATGGATCATGGTATTCAATTAATTCAATTTGACCGTGTGGCGGATGAACTGGAAACATTGAAAGTGATTAATGATAACGAGCAGGCCTCTTTTGAAGCTGTTTCACATATGATTGAGCAAGGGTACAAACGTATCAGTTTGTTAGAAGGACCTCAAAATCTGCAAATTTTCAGGCAACGAAAAGCAGGCTATTTAAATGCGCTAAAAAAGCACGACCTGCCGATTGTTGACGAACTTATTGTTGAAAATGCATGGACCAAGGAGCTAGGCGCGGATGCAACCAGGAAACTACTTAGTTTAAACGAACCGCCAGATGCGATATTTGCCTCCACCTCTGATTTTTCGGCATTGGGTGTTTTGGAGGTAGCCACAGCAATGGGATTCAAAGTGCCTGATCAATTAGGGATTTGTGGCTATTCAAACGAAGCATTTACAGAGTTAACCAGCCCGTCAATTACCACTATTGACCAATTCAGCAGCTATATGGGTAAAACCATTGCGAATCTATACTTTCAGGAAATGGAAAATAAAGAAGATGCCGAAGTGATCCCCAAGATCATTAGTATTAAGCCGAAACTTATTATCAGATCATCAACAAAAAAGAATGGCGAATAATTACGTTAAATCAGTATTGCAGTTGCCTTTGAATTAAGAAAGCCCATAACACTCCAGGCTACCATATATGTTAAAGCACAAATGCTAAACATAATCATGTAAGCAGATGCCGGGTAAGAGGTATTTAGGATACCCGACAATCGCTGGATTAATACACCACCAATGCCGCTAGCCATTTGACCAATGCCAATTACCGAACCGATGCTATTTTTGGGGAACATATCGGATACGGTGGTAAACAAATTTGCCGACCATGCCTGGTGCGCTGCGGCACCTATGCAAATAACCGCTACAGCTAACGTTGATGCATAATTACCAAACATTGCCTTATTGCCAAAATATTGGGTTAACAATAAACATAACGGGAACAAGGCTATAATAAACATGGCCTTCATTCGTGCTTTAGATATAGGTACTCCTTTGTTGATCATCATCAGTGGAAGTTTTCCGCCTAATGTGCTCCCTAATATCGAGATCAAATAAACCGTGAAAATTGGCCACATAATATGATGTATATCCATATCAAATTGCTTTTTAAGGTAATCAGGTAACCAAAACATCAAAAACCACCAAACACCATCAGTAAGGAACTTGGCAAAAAAGAACGACCATGTTTGCGCATAACTAAATAGTTTCCACCATGATATTTTTTCATTCAGCGCAACGTCTTCTGATGGGGCGGCATGGATGACAATATCATCTTCATAGATCAGGTCTAACTCCGCCTTTGAAACCCGCTTGCATAAAAACGGTGGATTATACAACACAAACCAAAATATGAGCCATATAAAGCCTGTTGCACCAGTTATAATGTAAGCCATTTTCCATCCAATGGCATCGCCCCAGTGAATAAGGCACCAGGGTACAAATAGGGCAGCAATCATGGCTCCAATATTTGCCCCGCTATTAAAAACACCAGTAGCCAGGGCGCGTTCTTTTTTGGGAAACCACTCTGCAATTGTTTTTATAGATGCGGGAAAATTGCCTGCTTCACCCAATCCAAACAGGCTTCTAATAATGGTATGAATAACTACAGAGCTCCCGGCAAATGCATTAAGCAAACCAAAAGTTGACCATATGGTAAGTGATAACGCTAAACCTAACTTTGTGCCAATTTTGTCAATTAAAAGTCCTGCGAAAATAGTAACAAAGGCATAAAATCCTGTAAAAAAAGCAGTAACGTAAGAGTATTGATTGTCTGTCCATCCGAAGCCGCCTTTAGCAACGGGCGTGCAAAAATATTCTTTTACATAGCCGATAACCTGCCGGTCCATATAATTTATCGTGGTAGAAAAAAGCAATAATGATGCTATAACCCACCTGTAATTACCGGTACTTGCTACATTTTTTTTAAATAGATTCATATTTGATTTATGGATACCAGTTTATCTAAATCGACATTAATGGCATCGCCATAAGTTAATATAGCAACACACACTTTACCTTTCTCAATATCTTTTTTTTGCGTTCCTATAGCCAATATCCGACATACAGCGATCAATATGTACGTGTGTTTCATCTCGTTTTATTGGTCAGGATCGGTTGAGAATGGTGATGCCGGTAATCCTTCGGCGTTATACAAATTTGCTCCCTGGGGATTATCAGCCCAGGCATATCTTACATATAATGGGTTATTGATTTTATCGCTCCAAACAATTACCTGGTTATCTTTGATAATAGCTTGTGCCCAAACATATTTCTTATCAGCGCCGGCTATGGCAAATTGAGTTAATTCGGCATTGTCATTGGTTTTAAGCTTACCGCCTGTTTTATCGAAGCTAATTATAATTTTATTTCCGTCGATTTTAGCAGATTTATAAATGGGTCCGGAGCCAACTATTGCCGTATCGCCATAAGCTAATTTTTCTGCAGCCAAGGCTAATCTGTTACCTACTTCCTTTTTATTTAAGGGGTGTATATCATTCCATTCGCCAAGATCAATATTAACACTCATGGCCGTATTTGGAACTGCAAGTGCTTGCAATTGTGCTTCCCTAAGTTCAGCCCACCGACTCTCTGAAGGAGCGTATTGTACTTCCATAAAATTAGGAAGCTGGGCATATATAAATGGCAAAGTATTGTCGTTCCATTTTTCCCGCCAGTCAGTTACAAGAGCAGGTAACAGTTTTTTATATTCATCAGGTTTGTCGGTATTAGACTCGCCCTGGTACCATACTATTCCTTTTATTTTATAATTGATAACCGGCGCTACCATGGTATTGTAAAGCCCGGCAGGTTCATTTTGCGCTATTAAAGCTTCCGGGGCCGAACTTGCTTTTTGCAGTTCAAAAACCTCGCCCACCTGATATTGCCAATCGCCACGAAGATCAATAGTATCTTTTCCTATGCTTAAGAAATATGGTTTATCCGGCACAAAACCACCTTTACCTACAGCATTGCTAATTCTTATTACGATAAGATTTTTGCCTGCTTTTAAAACCCCGGCAGGCACCTGATATCTCCTGGGGGGATATTGGTAGGTTGTTGAACCGACTAACGTGCCGTTTACATAGGCTTCATCAGCATTAACAATACGCCCCATAAAAAGCTTTGCCTGTTTGCCGGCCATAGATGAGGGAAGATAGATTTCTTTTCGAAACCATACGATACCATTTAGCCCTTTTACCCCTTGATCATCCCAATAACCCGGCAGCCAAAAGCTGTGCCAGTTTATAGCTTGATATGTGGTAGAATACCATGGCTTTTCTCCATTTAAACCTTTATCATGTAAATTTATATCTTTACTTATTTGGGCATTATTTATTGTAGGCTGATGTTGAAACTGGTGAAGATAGGCGGTATCATGTAATTGGGTAATGCGTTTTTGATACCCGGGCATATTATTAAATCCATTGCCACTTATCCATGCCTGAATCGGGGTGCCCCCAACACTCGAATTAATAATACCGATCGGGACATGATACTTATCAAACAATTGTTTCGCGAAAAAATAGCTTGCTGCACCAAAATCAAGTACAGTATTGGAATCACAGGCTATCCACCGGCTTTTAGGGAGATCTACAGAAACTTGATTTACGTTTGAGCTTGTCGGGATAAAAAAATTCCTTATTTCAGGATAGTTGGCATTGGCTATTTCCTTTTGGTATTTTTCCTTAACCCGCTCCATTGGCAAAACCATATTTGACTGGCCGCTGCAAAACCATACATCGCCAATTAAAATATCATGAATTGTGATTCGGTTGGATGCAATTATGTTCATAGTATGCGGACCACCACTTTTGATAGGGTTAATAACTACCAACCATTTACCATTAGCTAAAGTGGTTGTTTTATAGGTTTTATGGTGAAAATTAATACTAACTTTTTCGCCAGGAGAGGCCCAGCCCCAAATATTTAATTTTGTATCGTGCTGCAGTACCATACCGTCACTTATTAATTGTGGTAAGCGAACCTGTGCCAATAACACTTGGCTAACACACAATAGCACTATGCATGCTACGAAAATTCGTTTAATAAAAACTTTCATACAATATATTGGCGTTTAAAATTGGTTATAATGGATATTTAACAAATATGAATATATTTTTTAAATATGCAATCGATTGCATTAACGTTGATGCATTTTTTATAAATACTTTTTACAATAATTATATTTAGCCATATTATTAACACTTCGCACTAAAATGGTAAAAAGGCCTGCTATTATGATACGATTCTCTTAGACCCTATATTAATAGATACACACTTTTATTATATCAACATAATGATTTTAAGTGATTTACTTATTTCCTGCGATGAATTAGAAGGCATGGCATTCTTTTCAATACACGTTGCCTAACAATAGGTAAAATGTAAAAATGGAAAATTTTAGAAATGTAATATATCAGCTAATAAGCGATAAAATTGGCGTGGATAAAACTGTATTAACAGATAGCACTGATTTTTATGACGATTTGGGCGTTGATTCGCTTGATTTTATTGAATTGATGGCAGACATTGAAGTGTCTTTAGGTATCGTTATCGAGGAAGAAGTTTACGAAAAGCTCAAAACAGTAGGAACCCTAATTAAACAGGTTGAAAAAAAGCTTAAAGCTAGAATGAACCAGCTACCAGTATAATAATTAACATAATTGTACTTCTAATTTGCCCTGCCATCCTCACCGGGTGATACCAATTAAAGCAAAAATCCTTAAATGTGAAATTTAAAGATTTTTGCTTTAACTCCTTCTCAACTGTAATTAAATTGCGAATAGCAGTTTAATTACCAAGCTGCAACATTTATATGACAAAATCATTATCATTAAAATTTTGAAGTATCTTCATAGCTAATATTAAGATCGATTTAGCATATTGCAACCCAAAAACCTTTATTATAACTCTAAATTTCAGATTATCAGGGATGAAAAAACTATCTCGTATTGTAGCTAAACTAATTCTTACGTTAGTATTTATGAGCGTATACACAACCCTTATGGCTCAAAAGGTTCAGAGCGTTCAGGAGGGAAGCATATGGGCACCTGCAACGGTAAAAATAGATGGTAAGCTTACAGAATGGGGTACAACTTTAAGTGCATTCAATAAAAATGTGAAGCTTTGGTATACGATAGCCAATGATGAGAAAAATATCTACCTCGCCATAAAATCTACCGATCTGGATAATAATAATAAGATTTTGGCCGGGGGGATAAGCTTCACGTTGAATACGGATGATAAAAAGAAAAGTAAAAATGCTTTCATCATTACTTTCCCTATCATTAACCGAAGTGGTGTACGTACAGGGCGCGGTGGTGGTGGCGGAAGAAGAGGTGGCGGTTTTGGAAAAGATGATACACAGGATACAGCGGCTATTGCAGCGCAGCAAAAACAAACTTTAGCCACAAGTAAAGAAATAAGCGCGATAGGGTTTGCCGCTATTACAGATACACTTATTTCGATTTATAACGAATATAGTATAAAAGCAGTAGCAAGTGTTGATAATAAAGGGGTATTAGTTTATGAACTAGCTATCCCAATTAAGTTATTAAATATTGCTGCCGGGAGCCAAAAAGAATTGGCCTATAATATTAAGCTTAACGGTTTAACGCTTAACGTTGGGATGAATATTAGTGCCGGTAACCTTAGTATTAGCGGTGGTGGTGGCGGATTTGGAAATGGCGGTGGAGGCGGTGGTTTCGGCGGGGGGAGAGGTTCGGATATATCTGATATGATGAGTCCGACAGATTTTTGGGGTAAATATACTTTGGCTATCAAACCATCTAATTAATAGCAGGCGAATGGGAAAGCTGTACTTGTTATTGTTTGTAATTTTAATTGCCCCAAATTTGTTTGCACAAGGGGGCCGTGGCGGTGGTTCAAGAGGCAGAAGTTCGGCTCCACTACCACCGCCTTTGCCTTTAAGAGAGGTAAGCGGTATTGTAAAGGATACTGCTGATAATCCCATTTCCGGTGCCATAATTACTTTAACATCCAAAATCGACACCTTTAGAACTGCTACAAATGTTGACGGCGTTTTTGTATTGAAGAATGTTAAAGCAGCTACATTTTTTCTTACCATAACCGAGATTGGTTATGCGCCATCAACGCGGAAATATTTAAATAATGATGCGATTAAGAAAGTAGTGCTTGATCCTATCGTATTAAAAGCGGCTAATAACACACTGGCCGAAGTGAAGGTAAACGGTACACCAAGTATAACCTACAAAACAGATACCGTTGAATATAAGGCGAGTGATTACAAGGTACACGAAAACGCCACGGTAGATGACCTGCTCCGGAAAATGGAAGGTATGGAAGTTGGCTCTGATGGTACCTTAACGCACCAGGGGCAGCAGGTAACCAAGGCCAGGTTAAACGGAAAAGATTACGCCGGTGGCGACGTAGCCCAAGCCATCCAAAATTTACCGGCGGACATTGTTGACAAGGTACAGATAGTGGATGATTACGGCGATGAAGCTGCACGAACAGGTGTTAAAGATGGTACACCGCAAAAGGTATTGAACATTACTACCCGCGCAGATAGATCGGTAGGTGATATAGGGCGTGCTACTGTGGGCACGGGTAGCGATGACCGTTATGATGAGCGTTTGTTTTTACAGCGAATAGATGCCAATGAGCAACTTGGATTTATTGGAAGCTATAAAAATACAATTAACGGAGTAGCCAGCACCGGTTTAAATAGCGGTGCAAACGGCTCTTATGGTACAACAAGCAGTAGCGGAGGCAGCGGCGGAACCACCAAAACTATTGCACCTACAATAAGTTATCGCGATGATTGGGGGAAGAAAATACAGGTGAATATGAGCTATGGCTATAACTATACCGATGTTAACGCCATCAATCAAAGTGATGGTGTACAGCTTTACGCTCCCGGAACCATCAACCCACAAACAGGGAAACCTTATCCGGCTAATGCAAATACAGCATTTACCAATAATAGCGTAGCAAATACCATCACCAGATCGCATACCGCTAATTTTGATATGGAGTATAGCATCGATAGCTCAAACTATATGCGGTTTACGCCTACTTATAGTTTCGCGGGATCAAATAATGATAATATTTCGCAATATTACCAAACAGGGGTTATCCATCAAACATCGCTTGGCAATACAGACGCCGTAAGTACTGCGCCCAGCTATGGCGCGGTATTGTTTTACCAGCATTTGTTTAAAAAGAAAAGAAGAAATATTTCATTACAACTGAGCTTTACGCATACCGACCAGGAGCAACCCAACGAACAGGATAATCATATCTTATACTATAATGACAGCACCAGTTTAACTACACCTTTTTTAGATTCATTGGTACACCGGGCAGTTCAGCGCGGTAATATATCTAACAGCTTTAGGGCCAGTTTAACTTATGTAGAGCCATTAACACAGGTTTCACAATTAGAATTTAATTCGCAGCTTATTTACAGGGGGTATAACAATGATGCCTTTACCAATAATATTGACAGCTTAAACCGTAGCACGCCTATAGATAGTTTAACCAATATCTACCACTATTCATTTACTGAGGAGCGTATCGCCTTAAACTATCGACTTAATAAAACTAATTACAACCTATCGCTTGGTGTTACCGCCATACCAACACTTTTACAAGGTGCGAGGGAAGGATACCAGGGAAAAGTTGATCATTCAGACTTTACGCTGATACCTATCTTTCGATATCAGTATTCATGGTCACGGCAGGAGAAATTTTCCATCTACTATACAGGCACACCCACCGAGCCTACTTTTAACGAGTTACAACCCTATACCGATCTAACCAATCCGCAAAATCCTGTTATCGGCAACCCTAATCTTAAGCCATCGTTTACCAATGCAGTTACAGCGCAATACAATAACTACATCGCTAATTCGCAGCTAAATTTATCGGCTAATGTTAACGCATCCAGCATCAATAACCAGGTTATTACAAATAATATATTAGTGCCGATACAAATTACAAGCGCAGGTAAAACGAGTGAAAGTTTTATTACCGACACCCGATACCTGAATCTGAGCGGTGCTTATGCGGTGGCCGGTAATTATAATATTGCGAAACAATATAATGATCGGGAATATAATCTTGAACTAAACGGAACCATTAACTACGGTTATAATATAGCCATGACCAATAACGTAGAGAATTTTTCTACCTCATGGACATTCAATGAACGTTTAGGCCCGCGTATTGATCCTAATGATTGGTTCGAGATCAATCCATATGTTTCTTACAACGTAACCAAATCAACTAATACCTTGCCAGATGCACCGGATAATAACGTTAAAACCACAGCTTTAAGCGTTGATGGTAAGGTTTACTTTTTAGATACCTGGCTGGTAGGTTATAGTGCAAGTAAAAATTATGTAAACGGTATCAGCTCTAACTTAACTAAAAATCCATTTGTGATTAATGCCTATTTTGAGAAAGAACTGTTCAAAAAGAGAAACGGTGTATTAAGTGTACAAATGTTTGATTTGCTTGATCAGAACAACTTTGTTACCCGCGTAACTACGCCAACCGGTTATACCGATACCAAATCAAACGCGTTAAGCAGGTATGTTATGGTAAGCTTCCGCATCAATCTGCAAAAATGGAGCGGATCACCAACCCGGCATGGTAAAGCGATGCAACGCAGGGGAGATGGCAGCTTTATAAATAATTAAGTTTTGTTATAATACGTATGTTATATCAATATTACAATATATAGTATATGTAACAATATTTTTGTAGATCATGTAACAATATCATTGGTTTGCCAATAATAGGTTATACTATTTATATTTTTATGCAATAATACTGACTAAAGACCCAGCCATTGGCTTTTACTGAAACTAATCAGCCCTTGACTATTGCCATTATTGGCGGTGGTTTTTGCGGCGCACTTACTGTAATACACTTACTGCAAAGCAAAACTGCAGATTTTCATATTCATTTGATAAATAAAGGGCATGTTTTGGCAAAAGGCGTAGCCTATGAACCGCATACAGAAGGCTTGCTGTTAAACGTGCCAAACGGCAGGATGAGTGCTTTTCCGGATATTCCGGAGCATTATGTTTTATGGTTGAAGAAGCAACATCCGGAAACCCGGTTCAATGAAAACATCCATCATGAGTTTTCGCCACGTAAGCTTTATGGCGAATATTTAAATACGCTTTTAAATGAGGCTATTCAAGATGCTGATACAAATAAAAGTATCGAGTTGCATGATAGTTATGCCGATGATATCTGCGACAATAATGGCTTGTTGCAAATAATTTTGCAGGATGGGACTATAATAACTGCCAATAAAGTTGTACTGGCAACGGGTAATGGCAAACCACGCTTACCAAACGGTATTAATCAATTATTTGAGCAAAGTAAACTGTATCATGCTAATCCATGGGTAAAAGCTTGTTTGGAGGATGTGGATAAGCTAAATAATGTCCTAATCATAGGCGCGGGGCTTACTACAGTTGATACGGTGATCGGGCTGATTGAAAATGGATTTACAGGAACTATCCATACCATATCGCCCAATGGCTATCGCTTAAAACCCTGGAAGGAAGATAAAGCACCTTATACAGGTACAATTACTGATGTGATAATTGACAAGCAGCCATCGTTATTGCAATTATTATGCGCGTTTAACAAGCACCGTAAAACTGCAGCGAAACTTAACCAATCCATTTATCCGTTAGTTGATTCGTTAAGGCCTCATGTACAAAAGCTATGGCAAAGCTTCAGTTTAAAGGAAAAGCAAGAGTTTATCTGGTACGTAAAACCATTTTGGGAAAAGGTACGGCACAGGCTTCCATGCGAACAGTACCAAAAAATGGAAGACCTGCTTCATGATGGAAAATTAATAGCCCATAAAGGCAGGATTGTTTCTATAAATGAAGTCGGGGATGAAGCTATCGCAATATTAAATATCGGGGGCGAATTACAGCAATTTAGTTTCAATAGCGTGATCAATTGTACTGGCCCCGAAACGGATATACGCAAAATAAACGACCCGCTTTTAACTAAGCTAAATCAAAAAGGCTGGATTAATCCCGGGCCCTGTGGTTTAGGCATTAATGTTTGTCCGGATAATTTTAATATTATAGCTCTAGATGGCGAACCTCAAGCTGATATATTTGTGATCGGCAATCATTTAAAAGGTGTGTTATGGGAAAGCACCGCCGCGCCTGAGTTAAGGCTCCAGGCAAAAAAACTGGCAGATAATCTACTTAAGCAAAATCAAAAAACAACCGGCATCGTTTAATTAAATAGAATAAATAAGAAAGCCCCGTGGTAATAAACTACGAGGCTTTCTTATTATATTCAAATTGTGATTATCTCCAACCACCACCTAAAGACTGGTAAAGCTCAGATACTGCGCTTAACTCATCTCTTTTAATACTAGCCAGTTGTAATTGGCTTTGCAGCACACTGCTTTGAGCAGTAATAACTTCAAGATAAGTAGCTAAGCCGTTTTGAAATAATAAATTGGCGTTGTGTGTAGCTTGATTCAAAGTATTTACCTGGTTTTGAACAATAACCTGTTGTTGTTTTAGTTTCTCAATCTTAATCAGGGCATCGCTTACCTCGCCAACTGCATTTAAAACTGATTGTTTAAATTGGATAACGCTTTTATCACGGTTTACCTCGGCTACACGGTATTGAGTTTGCAGTTCTTTATGGTCTAACAAAGGTTGCACCACACTACCTGCAACTATCCCAAATAATGACGATGGAATATTGAACCAGTCGCTCGCGCGGAAGGCATCGGTACCGCCGCTGGCTGTGATGCGCAAGGCAGGGTACATGGCTGCTTTATTTACGTTAACATCCGCATTAGCTTCCTGAATAGCATACTCAGCACTTTTTACATCAGGGCGATTAGCCAGTAGAGAAGATGGTATACCTGATGAAACGGTTGCCGGTACTTCGAACTGATCCAACGTGGCGCTTCGATGAATATCTGCAGGTAAACGGCCTGCCAATATACTTAGCGCATCTTCCTGAATTTTGATATTCTGCTCAAATTGCGGCACTAAACTTTGTGCAGTTAACAATTGCGCTTCCGATTGCTGAACAGCTAATAAGGTAACCTGACCGGAATTGTATTGCAGTTTAATAATGCGTAGTGTACTATCGTTCAGTCTTTCGTTACTCCGGGCAATATTTAATTGCTCGTCTAACATCAGCAGGTTGTAATAACCTTGCGCCACATTATTTACCAAAGTAGTTTGTACCGCTTTTTTAGCCTCGATGGTTGACAGGTATTCGGCTAATGCAGCTTTGCTTTTGCTGCGTATCTTACCCCAAATATCCGCCTCCCACGAGAGGGACAAATAGGAGGTATAATCATCAGCAGCGCTGCTTCCTACGTCAAATGAACTTAAGCTAAGCCCATCTAAGCTATTGTTTGATGGGCGGTTAATAGTAGCCTGTACAGTTGCATCAACCTGCGGAACGTTGTTCCACTTGGTTTGGCGGAACAACAATCGGGAAGCTTCGATGTTTTTCACAGCCAGCTGCATATCGTAATTACGCTCAATTGCGCTATCTATTAAATTTTGTAATGCAGCATCCGCAAAAAAGTTTTTCCATTGTATATTGCCAACACTTGTGGTATCACCGGTAAGTGTGGCATTTCTAAAGGTATCAGGTACTACATTTTTAGGCGTCTGGACATCTTTCGATACCTTACATGCGCTTAAAAGTGTCAGCAGTAATAATCCATTTATATATTTTTTCATTTTCTGTTGTGATTAAAATTATGCGGTAAACTCATTCTGCAATTCGGCAACCGAATGGCCGTTGATATCATGTGGTTCCGCTACTTGAGGTACGCCGGTTATTCTTTCCTGCAATCCCTGGAAAATAACGAACAATACCGGGATGATGAATAAACCAAGCAATACACCCGATACCATCCCGCCTGCGGCACCTATACTGATAGAGTGGTTACCTTGTGCAGATGGGCCTGTTGCAATACTCATCGGGAATAAACCGAATACAAACGCTAACGAGGTCATGATAATTGGACGAAGACGTAAGCGTGCAGCCTCGATAGCAGAAGCAACGAGTGAATGGCCTGCCTTGCGGCGCTGAACAGCAAACTCTACAATCAAAATGGCATTCTTAGCTAACAAACCGATAAGCATGATAAGCGCTACCTGCACATAAACATTGTTTTCAATACCTGTTAAGCCCAATACCACAAATACACCAAGTATACCGGTAGGTATTGAAAGTATTACGGCTAATGGCAGTATATAACTTTCGTATTGTGCTGCTAACAAGAAGTATACAAATATCAAACAAAGTACAAATATGATAGCTGACTGCCCACCTGATGAGATCTCCTCACGGGTTTGACCGGAGAACTCATAGGCATAACCATTTGGTAATTGCTCCTGAGCTATTTCCTGTATGGCTTTAATTGCATCACCAGAGCTGTATCCCGGTTTAGGAATAGCATTTACCTCGATAGAGTTAAAGAGGTTATAACGCGAAGCAGTTTCTGAACCATAAACACGGGTTAATTTAACAAGCGTGTTAATAGGTACATTTGCACCTGCAGCGTTTTTAACAAAAACCTTATCAATAGCTGATGCGTCGGTTCTGTCGGCAATATCAGCCTGAACGATTACACGGTAATATTTACCAAAACGGTTAAAGTCTGATGCTTGTGATGTACCGAAGTAAGACTCCATAGTTGACAGGATGTCTTTAACATTTACACCAAGTTGAGCGGCTTTCTGATCGTCAACCTGTAATTCTAACTGTGGATAATCAGCTTTGTAAGAAGTAAAGGCATAAGCGATTGCCGGTTTAGCCATTAATTTTCCGATAAAGTTATTGGCTACGCCACTAAATTTATCCAGCCTGCCGTTTGTTTTATCTTGCAGCATTACGTCCATAGCCTCTACGTTACTAAAGCCGGGCACGGTTGGAAAGCTGAATACGAAGAATGTACCCCCGGGTATTCCGGCCATTTTAGCCCTTACTATATTCTGAATATCATCTATATTTTTAACGGCACCTCTATCTTTGTTAGGTTTTAATAATAAGAAGATCTGGCCCGCTGATGGACTATTTGAAAGTGTTAAAAAGTTAAAGCCCGCTAATGACATCACAAACCTGGCCGATGGTAAAGTGTTTAACTGTGCCTCGGCTAGCTTCATTGTTTTGTTGGTATTAGCTAATGAAGTTCCGGATGGGGTTGAAACAGCGATAGCCACAAAGCCTTGATCTTCTGTAGGAATAAAGCCTGTTTTTGTTCTGCCTACCAGGAAAATTGTTATTGCAATTACCAATGCAAGCCCGGCCATACTTATCCATTTATTACCGATCAGAATTTTTATACCACCAACATACCTGTTAGTAATGTAATTAAAGCTGCCGTTAAAGCCTGCGTAAAATTTGTCAACAAAGCCTTGTTTATGCGCTTCATGGCCATCTACCGCATGCTTATTCTTTAAAAATAAAGCTGCCAAAGCAGGGCTAAGTGTTAAAGCGTTAACAGCCGAGATAACGATAGCTATAGCCATGGTTAATGCAAACTGCCTGTAAAATATACCTGTTGAGCCTGTCATAAAGCTAACCGGTAAAAATACCGCCGCCATAACCAGTGTAATAGATATAATAGCACCGCTGATTTCGCCCATAGCAGTAGTGGTTGCTTCTTTAGGGGTAAGTTTTGGATCGTGCTCCATTTTGGCGTGCACAGCCTCTACTACCACAATCGCGTCATCCACCACAATACCAATGGCTAATACAAGTGCGAACAAGGTTAAAAGGTTAACAGAGAAGCCAAAGAGGTTCATGAAGAAAAAGGTACCGATAATAGCCACGGGAACTGCTATAGCCGGTATTAATGTAGACCTGAAATCTTGCAGGAATAAAAATACTACTATAAACACCAATACAAAAGCTTCTACTAAGGTATGTTCAACCTGATCAATGGATTCATCAAGATCGGTTTTAGTACGATAGAACTGATTGTATTTGATGCCTGCCGGGAAATCCTTAGATAATTTCACCATTAGCTTATCAATGTCAATCTGTATCTGGTTGGCATTTGAACCCGACAATTGTATAATACCAACTGTGATACCTTCGTGCCCGTTTAAGCGGTTTATACTGCTATAGCTGTAAGCCCCAAGTTCAACGCGGGCAACATCTTTTAAACGTAATATTGAGCCATCGGCATTTGCACGGATAACAATATTCTGGTACTCTTCGGGTGTGGTAAGCTTACCTTTGTATTTAATTACATATTCAAATGCTTCATTGCTTTGCTCGCCAAACCTGCCGGGAGCAGCTTCCAGGTTTTTATCCTGTATAGCGGCTGTTACTTCGGCTGGCGTAACTTTGTAAGCCGCCAATTCAGCAGGGTTTAACCAAACACGCATGGAGTAATCCTTAATACCACCAAATACCTGTGCAGAACCTACACCCTGGATACGTTTAAGTTCGGGGATGATGTTGATTTGTGCATAGTTATTTACAAAGGTCGCATCGTATTTTTTAGAGTCTTCTGAGTAAATACCCATAGCGCCAATAAAGCTATTTTGTTGCTTGGTAGTAGTTATACCATATTGTACAACCTCAGCCGGTAACTGGCTTGTTGCCTGTGAAACACGGTTTTGAACGTTCACTGCTGCCAGATCGGGGTTGGTGCCTTGTTTAAAGTAAACCGTGATACTAAGCGTACCATCATTACTTGCAGTAGAAGTCATGTAGGTCATGTCTTCCACACCGTTAATAGCTTCTTCCAACGACGGGGTCACGGAGCGCAGGATGGTCTCGGCATTAGCACCCGGATATACCGCAGAAACCAATACCGACGGAGGAGCGATATCCGGGAAACGCTCAAGGGGTAACTTTGTTAAGCTAATCACACCAACTATCACCAGTAATATGGAGATAACCGTTGCTAGTACAGGCCTTTCTATAAATCTTTTAAACATGATTTTTTAAATTATGTGTATGTATAATTATTTAGTTACAGTAGCTACAGCCTTATCGGTAGCTTTTTGAGGTTGGATAACCATACCTTCCTGTAACTTATCTACACCGCTCAATACAATCTGGTCGCCAGCTTTTACACCGTCTTTAACCAGGTAATTATCACCGCTTTTGCCAACAATGCTAATAGCTTGTTTTTTTACCTTGCTGCTATCGCCTAGGGTAAATACAAATACTTTATCCTGCAGGTCAACAGTTGCTGATTCAGGTACTAATATGGCATCCTTATGCACCAGGCTTAGCTTTACTTTACCAGTATTGCCTGAGCGCAATAACCCTTGTGCATTGGGGAAGTTGGCACGTACTGTAATGGCACCGGTAGTTTTATCAAATTGTCCGTCAATCATATCGATTTTGCCTTGTTGCGCGTATGCGCTCTCATCAGCCAGCAGCAGTGTTACCGGCGGCAAGCCTTTCAATTTGTCTTTCAGGGTTTCACCCGGATATTGCTCTTTAAAATCAATAAAATCTTTTTCTCCCAAAGAGAAATATACGTGAACGTTGTGTACATCAGATAATAATGTTAACGCGTCCGCATCTGATGGTGCAACCAAACTACCTTGTTTCTTTAACAAACGGCCAATGTAGCCGCTTACAGGCGCTTTAATTATAGTATAACCTAAATTAATTTCCGCTGTTGACACATTTGCTTTCGTTTGTTCAACGTTTGCTTTAGCAACATCGTAAGCTGCACGGGCAGTTTTAAGCTGATAGTCAGAAACTACTTTGTTTTGTACTAAAGGAGTTAGTTTGTCAATCTCTAACTGCGCGTTAGCAACTGATGCTTCAGCAGCATGCATGCTTGCAAGCGCGTTGTTTAGCGATGCGCGATACGGCAAGTCATTAATTTTAAATATCGGTTGGCCCTCGCTTACAAAAGCGCCTTCGTCAACAAATACTTTATCTAATGAGCCGCTTACCTGGGGGCGTATCTCTACGTTTACCGTTCCTTCAATTGAGGCAGGGTATTCCTGGTAAGTGGTATCAGTTTCAGTTGTTACGGTTGCTACCGGTAGCGATGGGGCTGGTGGAGCACCAGCCGATTGCTGTTTTGGTGAACAGCTATATAATAGCGTAATGGCTATAAGTCCTAAAATGATTCGTTTCATGATGTTGTTTTAAATTTTGAGTGAGTAGATCTGCTTAATATATATGATGGATTAATTATGTTAGTAATTAAGAATGCGCATGATTTTGCCTATAAAATAAGTCACATTCATGGTAATGTACCATAAATAGGTTTTAACACCATTAGTTTTTTTAACAGCGTTAACCATTTGACAAAAATGGTGTATGTTAATTTTCATTTTATTAATTATTGTAATTTATTGTGTTGCTTAATTTTGATATTGTTAAAACCTGACTGTATTTAACTTTAGTAGTTAATTGTTTATGTTTCTAATAATACCGCTTATAGCATCATTTAAAACGTGCCTGTTCATTTCATCTGAGAAACCCCTGCTTAATAGATTAATAGAAATCAATCCGTGCACAACCGACCAAAACGTATAATATTTTTTACAGATAATTTCAGACTCCATGTCGGTAACGCCTATTAATTCACCTATAACTTCGGTAAAAATATCCCAGGGCATATCGGCCTCGGGCAGGTTGTTTACCATTTCACAACAATTTGTAGTCACACCAAACATAGTTTGATAAAGCTCTTTATTAGAG
>Ga0302303_10000849_pt1 | contig 22175 bp, 18 predicted proteins | sample III_Palsa_E2_1_FD_194542 | JGI IMG/M metagenome (GOLD analysis project Ga0302303, IMG submission 194542) | Peat permafrost microbial communities from Stordalen Mire near Abisko, Sweden - III_Palsa_E2_1 | ecosystem: Environmental > Terrestrial > Soil > Palsa > Peat permafrost | place: Sweden...
AATTTCTTAAATCTTCAATTACAGTTGATTCGGGCACTTTAGACATCTGGTTATCCTTGTTACGGAACTTCAACGGGATAAAGGTTTGGAACCCTACCGTTTTATCCTGTAAAGTACGCAGGCGGTCCATGTGGTCAATCCGGTGCCAAAATTTTTCGATATGGCCGTACAGCATGGTAGCGTTTGAGCGCATGCCGAGTTTGTGCCATTCTTCATGTATGGCCAGCCATTGATCGGCGTTACATTTATCTTTTGCTATCAGGTCGCGCACCTCGGGGTGAAAAATCTCCGCGCCACCGCCGGGGATGGATTCCAGGCCGGCTTCCTTCATCAGGCGCATGCCGGTGGCGTAATCTATCTTGGCTTTTTTAAATATGTAGTGGTATTCAACGGGTGTTAGTGCCTTTACATGCAAACCGGGACGGTGCGCTTTTATCCGCCTGAATAATTCTGAATAAAAGGCCACATCATATTGCGGTAAAACCCCACCGACTATGTGCACTTCGGTAACAGGCTCATTATCGTATTTGGTTACGATGTTGAACATCTCGTCCATAGTATATTCCCAACCTTCCGAGCGTTCTTTTATCAACCTTGAGTACGAGCAAAATTTGCAATCGTACACGCAAAGATTGGTAGGCTCGATATGGAAATTGCGGTTAAAGTATGTTTTATCGCCGTGCTTTTTATCGCGTATGTAATTGGCCAGCACGCCCAGGTAGCCTAATTCGCCTTTTTCGAAAAGCAAAACGCCTTCATCAAAAGTAATACGCTCGGCATTCAGTACCTTTTGGGCTATGTGTTTTAAATCAGCCGCGAGGTCGGGGTCTTGTAATAATAAGTGTAAATTACGTTCAGCCTCCATTAAAAAACTTTTTTTCAAAAATAGGAAATGTTAGTGTAATGCCGATGTAATATCTGTGTTTGAACAACTAAAATGAGTAAACAGGCCGATTATTCGGGCGAATTATTTTCTGCTTCCTTACGGTTATTGTTATATGCGCCTACCCATATATTTACATAATACAACAGGTAAACCAATATTGCGCCCAAAAATGCGCCCCTGATAAATTGCGATTCGAAACCGTACTGGCCGGGGTAAAAATGATTTAATATTAAACTTGCTAAAACCAGTATAACTACTATTAAAGATGCAACAGGTACTTTTCCAACTTTCATAAAACGGTATTTTAAAACAAATGTAACCAAAGGGTTAAGAAGGTCAAAATATTTAATTGATTGACAAATACCATAATTTATCTTTTAACCGGAAACTTGCATCCGAAGTGCAAATCATATAGATTTGGTATGTAATGGATAACTTTAGAATTATTGCGTTAATATTTATTGGTGGTTTTTTATTATACTTTGATGGTATCATAATTGGTAGGTTATCGAAATCAAAAAACAATCTTAAGTCGGTATCGGGATTTGTAACCACACAAGCGAAAGAACATTTCGATAGTGGTAAAGATTCGTACAACGCGGTTGTACTTGGGCTAAATGATGAAAAAATGCAATTCGCTATACAGGATAATAAAACCCGTGCTTATAATTACCTCATCAATAATAGTGTTCGCCAGGCAACTATTTATTATGACCAAAACGGCTATAATTCTAACGGTAATTTAACCTTTCAGGTTTATAGTGTAATCGCCGACGGGAAGGAAATATTGTCAATCGGGGAAGCCAAACACCTATACAAAATAGGTTTACTGATTTTTATACCTATTCAGATTTTGTTGGGCTTTCTGATATATTTTAAAAATTTTAAGCGAAAAGATGCTTAAATCTGCACCACAAAATAAATTTATATCCATGAAAATTGAAACCATTGCCATACATGCCGGCAATAAAAACGACGAAGCTACCGGGGCAGTTATACAGCCTATTATACTAAGCACCACGTTTGAGCGTGCAGCGGACGGCGGTTATCCCAGCGGTTACATTTACAGCCGCTCGGCCAACCCAAACCGTAGTATGCTGGAAAATGTACTGGCTAAATTAGAAAACGGCGCGGATGCAGCTTCGTTTTCATCGGGTAACGCGGCGGGCATGTCGGTATTCCAATCGCTAAAGCCGGGCACACACATTATTTTGCCCGATGATATGTACCACGGCCTGCGCAACCAGATTAAAATACTGTTTGCCGGTATTTTGGAGTTTGATTTTATCGATGTGAACAATAGTGATGTTTTACAGCAGCATATTAAACCAAATACGGGGCTGATATGGATAGAAACACCATCAAACCCGCTGCTAAAAATAACCGATATAAAAAAGGTAATTGCCATAGCGCGCAAGCATCATATTAAGGTGGCCTGCGATAATACCTTTGCCACGCCTGTTTGCCAGCAGCCTATCGCTTTGGGGGCAGATATTGTAATGCACTCGGCTACAAAGTATTTTGGCGGGCACAGCGATTTAATGGGGGGCGCGCTGATAACCGCCGCAAAGGATGCCTGGTGGGCCAAAATACGCCAGGTGCAGGAAATGGGCGGCGCCATCCCCTCGCCTATGGATTGCTATTACCTTACCCGCAGTATAAAAACGCTGCCCTACCGCATGGCAGGCCACATGAAAAACGCGCAGCTATTAGCTGAATATCTTGAAAAACACCCTAAGGTTGAACAAGTGATGTATCCCGGTCTATCATCACACCCTCAGCACAATATTGCCAAACAGCAAATGTGCGGCTTTGGCGGCATGCTTTCGGTTTGCATTAAAGGCGGCGAGGTCGAAGCTAAAAGGGTAATCAATAGCCTTAAATTATTTACCCAAGCCACCAGTTTGGGCGGTGTTGAAAGCTTAATTGAGCACCGTGCCTCCGTTGAAGGCCCTGATACCAAAACACCCTTTAACCTGTTGCGTATTTCGGTTGGTTTGGAGCATATTGATGATTTGATTGAGGATATGGCGCAGGGGTTGGGGTGAAGCGATTATCCTTCCTATGTGCCTGAAACTTACGAAGTTTTAAAAACTAAGTTTGTTAAATATAAAACGCAAGCCTGTTTAACACCACCGACCCACAAGATATGATAAATCGCATTTCAAGAGCCGAGTTGGCCCTTCTATTCTTTAATATAACGGGGTATACTATTGCTAAAGCAATTTCACCAAATTCGCCTTTTATTAATAATGGTCATTTAAAAGGCACATCTTTCTTACTCATTATACTTATTGAGTTCTCTCTATTCGAATTTGTTTTTGGGCATTTATTAAATACAGAATTCTATGTAGTTACGGTACTTACTGTTTCTTCTATAATTTTGCATATAATATTAGATGTAGCGTATAAACAAAAAATAGAACTGGTTTCTGAAAAATATCTTTCATATTACAGTATTTTATTCCTCATTTTATTTGTTTTATTATCTATTACCGGATTAGTGTATCTTTTTATGGTTGGGTAATAGCATACTCAATGATTTAAGAGTTAGCGCAGCGTTCTTAAATCTAAGCATGGATGCAGGACTCCGTGCGGCTCGATAAGAATAAATGTTAACCGTTAGCAAAATAATGGCGCTATTCATCAGTATTAATTATGCATAAAGTGTAAATCTTTCCTTTGTACCCAGACGGAGTCTTACTTTTTCAAACAGGATTTAAGAGCGCTGCGCTAACTCTTAAACCAGGTAGATTGAAAGCCTTTACATTCCCATAACAATTAAAAAACAAATAAAATTTGGTATAATAAATATTAACGCCTTATATTTGCAACAATATTTAGTAGCGATACTAAAAAGATCAATTCCTCTTCAAAAAAGGTTTTGGTTTATAAAGAAGCGGCGAGAGATCAGGCTCTGTAACCCGCTGGCAACCCTTAAAGTTTTAAGAAGGTGCCAATTCCTGTCCCGGCAAATAACCCCGGGGGATATAAATTTTTAACCATGAAAAGTTTAAAAAACATTCCATCACCCAAATCCGAAGCCTCAAAAGGCTATGTGACTATTTATAGCTATTCTGCAGGCTGTATTTGTATGTGTTGCTGCTGTTGTTGAAACAGTACACGCCATTTCTTTTCTTTTTCCTGAAAAAAACGCGTGTTAACCTCCGGGGATAGTATTATCCTTTCGCGAGCTACAATCCATACATTTTTTTAATCACCTGTAAAATACACATATCATGTCAACACAAAATTTAAAATTCGAAACACTGCAATTACACGCCGGCCAGGAAGTTGATCCAACTACCGGATCACGTGCTGTACCTTTATATCAAACCACTTCATACGTTTTTAACAGTGCCGAGCATGGCGCAAACCTATTCGCGCTAAAAGAATTCGGTAATATATATACCCGCATCATGAACCCTACTACCGATGTGTTTGAAAAACGCATTGCGGCATTAGAGGGCGGCGTAGCGGCACTGGCAACCGCATCGGGCCAGGCAGCGCAGTTTATCGCGTTAAATAACATACTGCAACAAGGCGATAACTTTGTAAGCTCGCCATTTTTATACGGCGGCACTTATAACCAGTTTAAAGTTGCCTTTAAACGCCTGGGCGTTGAGGTACGTTTTGCCAAGGATGATACCGCTGATAACATTGAAGAGCTTATCGACCAAAATACGAAAGCCATTTATTTGGAAACCATTGGCAACCCCGGCTTTAATATCCCCGATTTTGAGAAAGTTGCAGCCGTGGCCAAAAGGCACGATTTACCGCTGATAGTGGATAATACCTTCGGCGCAGCAGGTTACCTGTTCCGCCCGCTGGAGCATGGCGCGCATGTGGTGGTAGAATCGGCTACCAAATGGATAGGCGGCCATGGCACCACCATTGGCGGCGTTATTGTTGATGGCGGCAATTATAACTGGGGCAACGGCAAATACCCGCAGTTTACTGAGCCAAGTGAAGGTTACCACGGACTTGTTTTTGCTGATGTTTTTGGCATAGGCGGCCCGTTTGGCAATATCCAGTTCATTATCCGCGCCCGTGTTGAGGGACTGCGCGATTTTGGATCGTCACAGGCACCGTTTAACTCATGGCTACTGATACAGGGGCTGGAAACCCTTTCATTACGTGTACAAAGGCATGTGGATAACGCGCTGGAACTGGCCAAATGGCTGGATCAGCATCCGCAGGTTGCGAAGGTTAATTATCCCGGCTTAAGTTCATCGCCTCATCATTCCTTAGCCAAAAAGTATTTAAAAAATGGCTTTGGAGCGGTGCTTTCGTTTGAAATTAACGGCGATAAGGAAAACGCTGGCAAGTTTATCGACAGCCTTAAACTGGTAAGCCATTTGGCTAACGTGGGCGACGCGAAAACACTAATTATACAGCCATCGGCAACAACACACCAGCAGTTATCAGATACCGAGCAATTAGCCGCCGGTGTTACTCCTGCCCTGTTGCGTGTAGCCGTTGGCATTGAGCATATAGATGATATTAAAGCTGATTTTGTGCAGGCATTTGCCCGTATTAATCAGCCGGTTGAAGAGTTAGTTTAATTTTTAAAGATAGTTTTTTTAGTTTTTTTAAGTGATAATAAACGTTGTTACGGGATGTAGCCGCCATAACCGGCTACTCCCGCAATAGCAAAGCAAACAAATGAACACACAGATATTTAAAAGCACACAGCCCTTTGAATTTGAATCGGGCCAAAAAATACAGGAACTTGAAATAGGCTACCATACCTACGGCAGGTTAAATGCCAATAAGGATAACGTGGTATGGGTTTGCCATGCGCTCACCGCAAACTCTGATGTACTGGATTGGTGGAAAGGCCTGTTTGGCGCTAATGATTTTTTTAATCCGAATGAGCATTTTATTGTTTGTGCTAATATTTTAGGCTCGCCGTATGGCACCAGCAACCCTTTAAGTGTAAACCCGGTTACCGGGCAGCCTTATTACCTGGCTTACCCCCAATATAATGTAAGGGATATTGTAAAAGCACATCAATTACTGGCTGAGCATTTAAAAATAAATGATATTGAAATATTAATAGGCGGCTCGTTAGGCGGGCAGCAGGCACTGGAATGGGCTATTACCGAACCAAACCGCATTAAAAATCTGCTACTAATATCCACCAACGCGCGCCATTCGCCATGGGGCATTGCCTTTAACGAATCACAACGTTTGGCGTTGACATCCGACCGTACATTTTACTCCAACTCGCCCGACGGTGGGCGTAAAGGCTTAAAGGCGGCGCGCAGCATAGCGCTCCTATCCTACCGCAGCTATAAAACGTATACGGTTAGTCAGCAGGATGATGACGATAATATCAGCGACGACCATCGCGCGTCATCGTACCAAAACTACCAGGGCGAAAAGCTGGTTAACCGCTTTAATGCTTATAGCTACTGGTATTTAAGCAAAGCCATGGATTCGCACAACGTTGGCCGCGATCGCAAGGGTGTTGAAAAGGCATTAAGCCTGATAAAAGCCAAAACACTGGTCATTGGTATAAAATCTGATGTATTATTCCCGGTTGAAGAACAGCAATACTTGTTCAGGCATATACCCAAAGCGGCATTTGCCGAGTTCGACTCTTTTTACGGGCACGACGGATTTTTAATTGAAACAGAAGCACTGACAAAAATTATTACCTCGTTTTTTAAAACGGATGTTAAAGGCAAGATAATTGAACTGCAAAGGATAGCATAATGAGTAAGAAGTTAAATATAGGTTTGTTTGGTTTTGGCGTGGTTGGCCAGGGTTTGTATGATATTATTGAAACCAAAAACCTTAATTTGGAAATTGTTAAAATCGCCATAAAAAACCCGGATAAAAAACGCAGTTTACCACCGCATCTGTTTACTACAGACAGGGATGAAATACTTAACAACCCCGAAATAAATACCATTGTTGAGCTGATAAATGATACCGAGGCCGCTTTTGAGATTGTATCACGGGCGTTAAGCTCGGGTAAAAACGTGGTATCGGCCAGTAAAAAAATGATTGCCACTTATTTAAATGAGCTGATTGAGCTGCAAAATAAATATGGCACCTCACTACTTTACGAAGGCGCGGTTTGCGGCAGTATACCCATTATCCGTAACCTGGAAGAGTATTACGATAACGAGTTATTACATTCTATTAGCGGTATTTTTAACGGGTCATCAAATTTTGTACTATCGAAAGGTTATTTAGAAAACCTTGATTACGATACCGCCTTAAAACAGGCGCAGGATTTGGGCTTCGCCGAAACCGACCCTACCAGCGATGTTGGCGGTTTTGATGCCAAGTACAAGTTGGTTATAGCGGCATCACATGCTTACGGGGTAATTGTTAAGCCGGAGGATGTGTTGAATATCGGCATACAAAATCTATCGGCCAGTGATTTGCAGTATGCGCGGGAAAAGAAATTGAAAATTAAGCTTGTCCCGGTTGCAAAAGAATTGGACGAACGCCATGTAACCCTATTTGTATTGCCCAAATTTGTAAACGAAACCGAGTTTTTATACAATGTGGAGTACGAATATAACGGCGTAATTGTACAGGCCGCGTTTGCCGACCAGCAATTCTTTTTTGGTAAAGGCGCGGGCGGTCACCCAACAGGGTCGGCGGTACTGTCGGATATTGCTGCGCTGCGTTATGATTATCAATACGAATACAAAAAAGCGAAGGAGAAAAAAGACCTGCACTTTACTAATAACGTAGAGTTAAACGTTTACCTGCGATATGAAGATGAAGGTTTGGTTGATGTGTTGAAATTTAAACATATACAGGAGCGTTATCACTCGGATAGCTATAATTTTGTTATCGGTAAAATAAACCTGCAAAATTTGATAGATAACCAGGAATTGATAGCAAGCAGCAAAGCGTTTGTTGCTTTTGCCGATCAGTTAAGCGGGGTAACCTTGGCTGATGAGGTGAAGTTGGCTGCTGAGATTTATTAACAGATTATTTTATAAAAAGAAAAGGCTCCTTTTAGGAGCCTTTTCTTTTTGATATTCTTTTATTTTATCCCCGTTGCCTGTGTCCTCACAGGCAAGTACCGGTATGCAACTGGCGGTGAGGACACCGCCAGCGGGTTATTTAAATGCGTTTATCTAATCACTAATCTCCAGCCCCCAATCACTAACCTATATCTCCCTATCAACATCCCATTTCTCCAAGTAATCGGCTACGCGGCGTACAAATGACCCGCCCAGCGCCCCATCAACCACCCGGTGATCGTAGGATAAGGACAGGAACATCATGTGGCGTATGGCAATCATGTCGCCTTGTTTGGTTTCAACAACAGCGGGTTTCTTTTTTATAGCGCCTACGGCCAAAATAGCTACCTGCGGCTGGTTAATAATGGGTGTACCCATCACATTGCCAAATGAGCCTACATTGGTAATAGTAAACGTACCGCCCTGCACATCATCGGGCAATAACTTGCCGGTACGGGCGCGGTTTGCCAGGTCATTAACCGCTTTGGTTAAGCCAACAAGATTTAATTCATCAGCTTTTTTAATTACCGGAACTATCAAATTACCACTCGGCAAGGCAGTAGCCATGCTGATATTGATGTCCTTCTTTTTTATAATCTGCGTGCCATTAACCGAAACATTAATCATCGGCATATCCCTAATGGCTTTTACCACCGCTTCAATAAATAGCGGCGTAAAGGTTATTTTTTCATTTTCACGCTTTTCAAAAGCATTTTTATTCTTTTCGCGCCAGTAAACCAGGTTGGTTACATCGGCTTCAACAAAGGAGGTTACATGCGGCGATGTTTGCTTGCTCATCACCATGTGATCGGCAATTAAGCGGCGCATGCGGTCCATTTCAATAATTTCATCCTCGCCGGATACCGAAGCTGCCGGTGATGATGGTTTAGCTGGCGCAGGTGCAGCTTTTGTTTCAGGCTGGGGCGCTGTTGCTTGTTTTGGGGCTTCGGTACTTGCTGAAACCGGTGCCGCCTTTTGTTCCTGCCCGTTTGATGAAGCAAGCTGAGGTGCCGGCGCTGCTGGTTTTGTTTCCGGAGCGGCTGGTGCAGTTGGTGCCTGTTTAACGGGTTCAGCAGCTGTAGCTACATTTGTACCCGATGAACTTTTAGGGCGACCTTGCAGATAACCCAGTAAATCATCCTTGGTTAAACGGCCCTCAGCCCCGGTGCCGGGTATATTGTCGAGCTCGGCGCTGCCTATGCCTTCCTGGGTAGCAATGCTGCGCACCAGTGGCGAATAAAAACGTATACCATTATTTACAACTGCACCGCTGCCTTCGGCGATATTTTGAACAGGCTCCGGTACTAAAGGAGGTAAATCAAAGGGAGCTTCAGGTTCTTTATACTTTGGTGCCGTTTCTTCACTCTTTGTTTCACTAAGCGGTGCAGTTGCAGGTTGTTCAGCAACCGGTGCCGGCGCAGCGGCCGGGGCTTCAGCTTCGGCAACGGCAGTTTCAATAACCGCTATAACCGCGCCTACCTGCACCACATCATTTTCATTACAAAGTTGTTCTGTTAGTTTTCCTGATACCGGCGAAGGGACTTCGGAGTCGACTTTATCGGTCGCAATTTCCATAACTGCCTCATCTGCTTCAACATAATCGCCCGGTTTTTTTAACCATTTAATTATTGTTGCTTCTGCAACACTCTCCCCCATTTTTGGCAACAACAGCTGATATTTAGCCATATAAAAAATACAGTTTAACCAATCAAAATTAGTTAATAAAGCCCATAGTTTTTTTATTCTTTAAGTAAAGTATTCAACATAAAAAATGCCCCTGTGGCGCTTCTTTCAATGTTTTGGATACGCTTGTTACCAAATGTGAATTTCTTTACCACTGTTTTTTTTGCAGATGCAACCGCTATATATACCGTACCCACAGGTTTATCGGCAGTACCTCCATCCGGCCCGGCAATACCGGTAACCGCAATGGCGTAATCCGATTTAAAATTTCGCAGCGCGCCTTCTACCATTTCCTTAACCGTTTCTTCGCTTACCGCGCCGTATTTCGCTATGGTTTCAGCGCTTACATCTAACATGCTTTGCTTTAATTCGTTTGAATAAGTTACCGAGCCGCCAAAAAATACTTTGGATGATCCGGTGTGCTGTGTTAACAAATGCGAAATATAACCGCCGGTACAACTTTCGGCAACTGATAATGTCAGACCCTTTTCAGTCATGAAATTTAATAATGCCTTCTCAATAGGTATATCTTCCTCAGCTATTACAATATTGCCTACACGTTCAATTATACGTTGGGCAAATTCTTCTACCTCGTGTTTTAAAACTTCCCGGTCTTCGCCGTAAGCGCTCAGCCTTAACCTTACCTGCCCCAGTTTGGGCAAATAAGCCAGTTTTATGTGTGATGGCAGGCTATCTTCTATATCCTCAATCCTTTTGGCTAAAAATGATTCACCCTCGCCTGCCGTTAAAATGGTTTTATGGAAAATAACCGGTAGTTTTAAGGTCGATTTTAGTTTCGGTATTACCTCATCTTCAATCATATACATCATCTCGAAAGGCACACCGGGCATGGATACATAAATTTTCCTTTCGTGATTAAACCACATGCCTGGGGCGGTTCCATTTTTATTGAGTATAACTTCGCAATTTTCGGGCACCTGGGCCTGCAGCTTGTTTATATCAAGCATAGGGCGGTTATACTTTGCAAATATGCGGGTTACATTATCCAGTGCTTCTTTATTTTCAACCATCCCTACCCCAAAATATTCGGCAAGGGTTAATTTAGTAATATCATCTTTAGTTGGGCCCAGGCCGCCGGTTATCAGAATAATATCTGCCCGTTTAGCAGCTTCTGCAAGCGCGGTTAGTATGTGTTGCTTATCGTCAGACACCGACGATATTTGTTTTACACGTATGCCGGCATTATTCAATTGCTGCGCCATCCACGCCGAATTAGTATCAACAATTTGCCCTATCAGTATCTCGTCGCCTATAGTAATTATCTCAGCAAGCATGGTTATTGTGTAAAATATGGGCTACTTGTGTAATCGCTTTTCTTACTTAGTTTTAAGTCCTGCAAAATACTCGATTTTACGCGTAAAGTAACATTATATGATTTAAAGTAGCCAAAAGGCAGCCATTGAAAGGCCAAATCCCAGCAATGCAAATCGCGGTAAATAGAAAAGGATGTGGCGCCGAGCTGACGCGCCTTTAAATCATAGTTGGTTGAATATTGTACCTTCCATTTTTGCGTGACACTAACATCCCCGCTTAACATAAGCGTGTTAGTAGTATTGGTACTGGTAACGTTATTATTATAACTAAAACTATAATTAAACGACACATTCCAGGGTACATTAAAATCCACATAGGCCCCCGGATCACTGTTTATTAAAGCCAGTTTTTGCGCCTGCTGGGGGTTTATATTTTGTAATGTATTATTGCCATTGGCGTATTGCTGTTGCGGTTTGGGGCTAAATGCCGTTGAATTTAAACTGCCGCTCATGGATAAGGAAAACGACGTAAGCGTAGGTAGCTTTCCCTCCTGCCACGTATACTTGTCTATATCTTTCACATATTTTACAACCACGTTGTTGGCAACTGAATCATGCAGTTGTGTTTCGTACGGGTACAGCGAACCGCTAAAGCTGATATTTATTTTTTGGTGTATAATAGCGGTGTGCCCCGAAAAAGTTATTGGCGATAACTTAAATGAATCGAGCGCGAAGTTATAGAAGGTTGAAAGCGTTAAACCGTCCAGTATTTTAATGTGCTTGTCTTCGGTTGAAGTGTCGGTCGCTTTAGGTTTTACCTTGGCTTCGATACTGTTATCCAGGCTAAAATTTAACCCCGCCTGCCTGCCAGCCGATGGGAAACCATAAACCCCATTCTGAAAAATTGAATAGGTAGTACTGGTTGACGGATATGGCACAACCGCGTTACTAACTATAGTTTGGTAATAGCCATAGCTCGGATCCGAAAAATCCGGCTTATAGGTAAATGAAATTGAAGGTGTTGATACCAGCCTGATAGCTTTTAAATTGCTGTTTTTAAATTCGAGGGTTGAGTATACTTTGGTAGAAAAACCCGTATTAAAGCTGTATTCGCCCGATCTTTTAAAGCCAGCTACCGTATCAATAACCGGTATAGTAGGATTGATTAACGAGTTACGGTCGTACGTTTCATTTATCGATTGAAAGTACCATCTTTCGGTATAATTTGCGCTGGCGCTAAACTGGAGATATTTCAGGATGGTTTGATTAAACCCAATAGGTATCTGATGTTCTAAACCATTCTGCATCTTTTTTAGCAGGGTATTGCCTTTAAACAACTCATCTTCAGGCACCTGGTTTACGTTGTTTGTTCCCTGCAAGCTATAACCTATGGTTATTTTTTGATACCATTTTTGTTCGCCTACCCTATCTTTCGAATCAAAAGGGCTGATGGTTGCCATGTTAAAATTAAAAGTTGGCAGGTTTAAAGTAACCGTTTTTGTGGTAAGGTCCTGGCTGTGCGAAAGGCTTACAGTTAAGTTAAACGGCGTACCTGCCCAAACCTTTCCATAAGATATACTACTGCTTAAAGTATTGCTGGTAAGGGTATTTAGGTTATAGTTTGCTGCCGATGGGTTATTCACATAAAATGATGACGAGCCTGCATCAACTGACGCGCTAAAAGTGCTACCGGGGTTTGCATTAGCATTTTGGCTGTGCGACCATGTGATATTAAAATCCTTCGATGGCGGATCGCCCTCCAGGGCGTAGTTATGCGAACCGTAGCTTAATGAAAAGTTACCCGAATATTCATACCTGTTTAAATAATTTGAAGACAAGTTTAAATCATACGAACCCTTTGAGTAATAGGTAGCCTCGGTTGTTAAGTCGATATAATCATTTATAGCGATGTAATAGCCAAAATCTTTTAAATAAAAACCGAGTTTGGGGTCTTCGCCAAAAGTAGGGAGTATAACACCTGATGTTTTATGGTCGGGTTTCGGAAAAAAGCCAAAAGGTATGGCCAGCGGCAAAGGCACCCCCTCAATCTCGAGATATGCCGGGCCGGATATAATACGATTTTTTTCGCCAATACCCTTTGTAATTACTATACCAAAATCCGTTTCGGGGAATGGCTTATCGCAGGTGCTGAACAGGACATTCCGGTAGGCAGCCTCATCTTCATTTAGTTTTTTTACCTGCCCGCCCGAAATAAAGTTACCGTCCTGTTCTGATGCCGGGTTAAAAACCTTACCCTTTTTTGTGGTATAATTAAAGAGCAGCGAGTCGGCCTTGGTAGGCTTTTCATTCTTTTGCGTTAATATGGGCCGGCCTATATAGCGCTTGGTTTTGGGGTCTACACTGCCACTGGCAAACATCAGGTGGGTGGTTTTATTTACCTTGATATAATCGGCATCAAGTTCGGCATCCTGGTATTTTACGCGTGCATGACCGTACAAGTACAAAATATTGTGTACCTTATCCACTATTGTGGAGTCGGCGCTCGATTTTAATTCGTCGTCTAACCCACTACTGCTTCTAACGGTATCTTTTTTGATTTTTTTGGCGCCAAGATTAAATAGCTTCTTGTCCCTTACAGAATCAAGTTTAATAATTGTATCCGGCATTGCTTTATTGTAAATGTTGATGCTTTTGTGCGACGCAGCAGCCATAACATTTACTATTAAAGCAAATTCAAGCAGAAAAAACAGGCAAACGAATTTCAAAATCAATTATGAATAGTATTTTTGCAAGTACAATTAACAGCGTTCAAACATAATGAAAAATAAAATATTGAAGAGATCGATTTACAGCTTATCACTATTACTTTTAACCTTTTCACTATTTTCTTTTACAGGGACTGATTCTTTAAAAACTGACTCCGTTGCCGGTACCGGCTATAAAATCAGGACTATAATTGTTGATGCAGGCCACGGCGGTGCGCCCTCGGGTACTACGGGGCATTATTCGCACGGTGCATCAGGGTCATATTCTTACGAAAGAAATGTAACGCTTGCTATTGCACTAAAATTGCAAACCGCCATAGAAAAAAACCTTGATGGCGTAAAAGTGGTTTTAACCCGCAGCACGCCCGACGATGTTTCGTTTGAAAGGCGTGCCGAAATAGCCAACCAAAACAAAGGAGATCTTTTTATATCCATACACTGTAACTCGCTGCCTGATAAGATTGTACACTCACACGGCCACCGGATTGCGGTGCCGGACAGGTCGGGAAAAGGTGTATTGCTGCTGGTATACGGTTTTCACCGTACCAAAGAAGAAGAGGCAGCTATAGGCAAGCAGTTATATGCTGACGAGGATTTTAATAGTACTGATAATGGCGGTTTCGACCCTAATGACCCGGCATCGGTTATTATAATGAATTCCATAAAGGCAAAATACCGCAAACAAAGCATACATTTGGCTGATTTAATTAACAGCGAGTTTGTTGACCACGACGGCAGGCATAGCGATGGCGTTATTGAACAGGGTATTTATGTACTTTGCCACAGTGCAATGCCGGCAGTATTGGTTGAAACAGGTTTTATAAATAACCCCGATGATGAGGCTTACCTAAACTCTGAAGCCGGGCAGGATGAGATTGTGGCCAGCATAGTAAGGGCATTATCAAATTATAAAACTGAAGTAGAGGACGTAGCAGCGCAATAGGTAGTCCCGATAGCTATCGGGATGAGATGTGAGATTGATGGTGTGAGATTGATTGCTCAAAATAATTAAAACAAAACAGAACCGATGTTTGATTGGTATTGAGGTAATAATGATTTAATCTCGTATCAATATCCGGCATCTCAATCTAAAACCATGACAGTATCAAACGAAACAAAAATCGGGGCATTAACCGCAATAGCTATAGCCATATTAATATTAGGTTACACATACCTTAGCGGGGCTGATATATTCTCGAGATCGAATAAATTTTATGCGGTTTATAAAAGTGTGGATGGGCTTTCGATTTCAAAACCGGTATTGGTAAATGGTTTCCAAATAGGCCGGGTATCAAACATGAAACTGCAGCCTGATGGGCAAACCGTGGTTGAATTTAAGATTGACCCGCAATACAACGTGCCATCAAACACACATGCCCGCCTCATAAGCACCGATCTTTTAGGCGGCAAAGCCATTAGCTTTGATTATGGCGACAGCAAAACATTCGCCCAAAATAAGGATACTTTAAGCGCGGATATACAGGGCAGCCTGGCCGAAAGCCTGCAGCCTATACAAATGAAAGCCGAAAACCTGATTTCCAAAATGGATTCATCACTGGCGGCTATCAACAAGATAATGAACCCTAATTTTCAGAAAAATGTGGACCGCAGCTTTACCAGCATAGCTAATTCACTGCAAACGCTTGAGGGCACCACTAAAAAGATAGACGCCCTGGTTGGCTCGCAAACCGGGCATATTAACGGGATATTGGGCAATGCCGAAGATGTATCGGCCAATTTAAAAACCAGCACGGCTAATTTAACCGGTATAACAAGTAATTTTCAGAAAGTAAGTGATGATCTGGCGCAGGCAAACATTAAACAAACGCTGGATAACGTAAATAAATCATTAGCCGAAGTACAAGAATCCATAGCCAAAGTCAATAACGGGCAGGGATCGCTGGGCTTATTGATTAATGATGATAAAATGTACAAAAACCTAAGCAGTTCTACCGCGCACCTCGACAGCCTGCTTATCGATTTGAAAGCACATCCAAAACGCTATGTGCATTTCTCGGTATTTGGCGGAAGCGGGAAATAGGTTTGCAGTTATTAGTAGGCAGTTTGCAGTTGTATAGCGGAGAAAATCAATAATCATCAATTATTAACAGATTTACGAAGTTTTAGAAACTTCGTAAATCATAAGCTTAAGTTTAACTGCTACTGCAACTCCCCTTCACTCTCCTATCACAAACGTCCTTCCCTCAACGGCTAGTTCGGTGTTGGGGAAAACGGTTTGGGCTTCTTCTAAAAGTTCGTTTAGTGTTTTATAGCGGGCGGAGAAATGCCCCAGCAGCAGTTTTTGCGCATTTGTTTTTAAAGCCACCTGCCCCGCCTGTAATGCTGTTGTATGATAGGTGCTTTGCGCGCGCTCCAGCATATCATTTAAAAAGGTAGACTCATGATACAGCAAAGTAGCATTGCTTATCTGTTCAAAATACTGTTCATTATATAATGTGTCCGAGCAAAAAGCATAAGTTCTGGGCTCATCGGGCGCTAAAGTGAGCGTATCATTTTTGTATACGTTGCCGTTTGGCGCGGTATAATCGGCACCTTTTTTCAGGGCGGTAAAATACTCAACCGGGATATCCAGCTCGTCTATCTTTTCCTTTATCAGTTTGCGGTTACGTTTTTTTTCGGTGAACAGGAAGCCAGTGCAATCAATCCTGTGGTCCAGTGGTATGGTTTCAACAATTACATCCTGGTTATCTAAAATAACCTCTGCCTTGTGGGGGTTGGTATCAACGTAAGTAATCTCGTATTGCAATACGGTTTCGGAGTACTTTAATTGCAGGTTGATGATTTCTTTAAGATGTACCGGCGCGAATATTTTTAATGATTTTGTACGCCCGTTAAGGTGCAGCGATGAAAGCAGGCCTACCAGGCCCAAATAATGGTCGCCATGTAAGTGGCTGATAAAGATATAATCTATGCGGCTGGCTTTTACGCCAAAGTGCAGCATTTGCTGTTGGGTGCCTTCGGCGCAATCAATTAAGTAAACGCGCTCGTTAACATTGAGCGCCTGCGAGGTAGGGTTTCTGTTAAATATGGGGGTTGCGGAGCTGCTGCCAAGTATGGTTACCTCAAATTTCATAATGGGTAAACAAACTTTAGGGTTATTTTGCTTCTTTTTTTAATTCTTTTTTTAATTCCTTTTCTATTTCTTCCATAAAAATAAGGTCAATAGCCTCTTCGGATGAAGGAACAATGGATAAAACGCTATCCAATTGCGAAATAGTGATGAGGCGCGCAACGGCATCGCACAAGCCTGCGAGTATAAATACACCATCGGCATTTTTACAAAGCCTGTGGCCAACCAGCAAACTGCTTAAGCCGGATGAATCGGCAAATTTTACCTGTGAAAGATCAAGTATTATATTTCTTTGGCCTTCCGTATTAATTAATATTAATTCCGATTTTAACTGCGGGGTAACTAATGAATTTAATTTTGATTCATTTAGCTTGATTAATATATACTTATCGTGTTTATCAACAGAAAATTTCATCTTATTATAATTAATGTGCTAAGATATATATTTTATTATAAATAAATTACAACGAAGCCAGCGCTTTGGTTATAGATGCCTCTACCCTGCTCAATACGTTTTCGTTATCGGGTTTTACAAATGCCTCGCCGGTAATTTTTTCGTAAAGTTCGATATAACGTTCGGATATGGAATTAACAATCTCGTTTGTCATTTCAGGAACCACCTGCCCATCTTTTCCCTGGAAACCATTTTCTATCAGCCATTTGCGCACAAACTCTTTTGATAGCTGTTTTTGCGGCTCGCCGGCTGCCTGCCTGCTTTCGTAACCCTCACTATAAAAATAGCGGGATGAATCGGGCGTGTGTATTTCGTCTATCAGGTAAATCTTGCCATCGGCTTTGCCAAATTCGTACTTGGTATCAACCAAAATAAGGCCTTGTTTGGCAGCTATTTCTGTACCGCGCTGGTATATGGCACGGGTATATTTCTCTAATTGCAAATAATCTTCTTCGCTTACAATACCTTTTGCCAGTATGTCTTCGCGCGAAATATCCTCATCGTGCCCAACAGATGCTTTAGTGGTTGGGGTGATGATAGGTTCGGGCAGTTTATCATTTTCTTTTAAACCTTCGGGTAAGCTAACACCGCAAACTTCGCGTTTGCCCAGTGCATATTCGCGCGCGGCGTGGCCTGCTAAATAGCCGCGTATTACCATTTCAACTTTAAAAGGTTCGCAAATGCGGCCAATGGTAACGCTTGGGTCGGGCACGGAAACTACCCAGTTGGGTACAATATCTGCCGTTGCCGCTAAAAATTTGGCTGCAACCTGGTTTAACACCTGCCCTTTATAAGGTATAGGCTCGGGCAATACCACATCAAATGCCGAAATGCGGTCGCTTACCACCATTACAAGGTATTTATTTGCAATGGTATAAACATCGCGCACCTTGCCTTTATAATAACTTGTTTGATTTGGAAAGTTGAAATGAGTTTCTTTTATAGCTTCCATGTTTTAGTATCAAGTAGTTAGTATCAAGTATCAAGACAGATGCTGGCTTCATCAATCACCAATCACGAGCAAGTATCAAATTTGCAAATCCGAAAAAATCTTGCTACTTGATACTAGTTACTTGATACTCTCAATTATTGTATATCCCCGTAGGCTTCTAAAATTTTACGTACCAGTTTGTGCCTCACCACGTCTTCGCCGCTCAGGTATACTATTTCAATACCTTTTATATCGGTTAATATGCGCAGCGCCGTGTGCAGGCCCGATTGCTGTTTCTTTGGCAAATCTATCTGCGTAACATCGCCCGTAACAATAAATTTGGCTGATGGGCCCATACGTGTTAAAAACATTTTTAACTGCATATCGGTGGCGTTTTGCGCCTCATCTAATATCACAAAGCAATTATCCAGCGTACGGCCGCGCATAAATGCCAGCGGTGCAATTTCAATGGTACGGTTCTCTAAATAAACCTTCAGCTTTTCAGCTGGTATCATATCGTCAAGCGCATCGTATAAAGGGCGCAGGTACGGGTCAATTTTCTCTTTTAAATCTCCGGGCAAAAAGCCTAGGTTCTCCCCTGCTTCAACAGCCGGGCGGGTTAAAATAATACGTTTTATTTCCTTGTTTTTTAAGGCGCGTACCGCTAAGGCAACCGCTGTATAAGTTTTACCGGTACCTGCGGGCCCAATAGCAAAAAGAATATCACTTTGGTTAATGCAATCAACCATTTTACGCTGGTTGGCTGTACGGGCTTTTACCATTACGCCGTTAGGGCCAAAAACAATTACTTCGCCGCTGGCAAATTTATCGGCGTTGGTTTCGGGGGCCGCATCTAATGATTTTGCCTTTGTGCCCAGCACGCGCTCCAGGTCGGTAATGTTTAGCGTTTCAAATTTCTCCACATGCTCCACCAGGCGGTCAAACCTTTCTTTAAAAAAGGCTATTTCCTGCTCATCTCCCAATATTTTAACCTCGCTGCCGCGGGCTACAATTTTAAGTTTTGGATATTGTTTTTTAATGATCTCGAAATGGTCATTATTCGGACCCCACAAAACTGCGGGATTTATGTTTTCAATTGATAATTTAAGTTCGTTCAATACAAATTGATTTATTTAGTTGCAGATTTTTATGAATTAAAAATTGAATATTTGCAGCATCTAATGCTTCTACAAGATTAGTAATAAATTTTCAAAATATTAATGGCAATAATAACATTAACTACAGATTTGGGCGATAAAGATATTTATCAGGCTGCATTAAAAGGCAGCATCCTGAAATTGTTGCCAACCGTTAATATTGTTGATATTACCAATAGTGTTTCGGCCTTTAATATACAGCAGGCGGCCTTCATTTTAAAAAATAGTTTTCATTATTTTCCCGATTCTACCGTGCATCTTATCGGTATTGATACGGTGTTTAGCAACTCGACCCGTTACCTCGCCATAAAATATAAAAACCACTATTTTGTAGGCGCCGATAATGGCATATTTTCGCTGATGTTTACTACCGAACCTGAAGAAATGGTGGAGATAAACATTATGCAGGACCTTAAATTTTTGCACTTCCCTTTAGCTGATATATTTGTAAAAGCAGCCTGCCACCTGGCCAAAGGCGGCAAACTGAGCGAGATAGGCCTGCCGATAAGCGGTATTGAAAAGAAAATGAATTTGCAGCCTGTAGTTGATAAAAACCAGATTAAAGGCTCGGTAATTTTTATCGACTCATTTCAGAATGTTATTACTAATATTACAAAGGAGTTTTTTAACAATATACAAGCAGGCCGGCGCTTTACTTTACATTTTAAGCGTAACGAAACCATTAACAATTTAAGCTGGCATTATAACGAGGTGCCGGAGGGCGAAAAACTTTGCCTGTTTGGCATTAGCGACCATTTAGAAATAGCCATTAACAAGGGCAATGCCAGTGGCCTATTGGGTTTAAACCTGGGCGATAGCGTAATTATAGATTTTGAATAAGGAGGAACCAGGATTTAGCGGATTTTTATGATTTACAGGATGTATAAACCAAATTGTAAAAAAATTGAAAAAGCCGGTTAAATCCGGGCTCTCATAGTTTTAATAGTAGATATGAAAAAAATAATTTTAGCCATACTGTTTTGCTTGCTGATAGCTAATGTTTATGCCGCGGCCAATACCGACTCGCTGGCGTACCAGGCGCAGCGTAAAAAAATTAACGCCATGCTGGCGCAACGCAAACTAAAATTTGGCCAGTACGACCAAAGCCTTAGCCAGCATACCGGCATATTTGGCCTGCAAACCAAAAAGGATATACGCAACTCTAACAACATCCTGGTGGATATTGTTAAAACTGATGATGATATATTGATGCAAACCAAAATTTTGCTGGAGTACCGCACTTTTGTGCAATCGGAAGTGCAAAGTAAGGCCCAGGAAACTGATAGTAGCAATATTGGCCTGATGAATTCCATTAACAGGCTGCGCGCCGAAAATGACCAGTTAAAAAAGGATGCCGACGCGACCTTGCAGGAGGAACAAAAAAGAAGTCAAATTTCGCTGGGCATTGTTTTGGGGCTTATTGTAATTGTGCTATTGTTGTTAAGGGCGAAATATATAAAAAAGGATTAATTGTTCCGGGAGGGCGATTAGGAGTTTAGGGATAATTAATACTTCTGCTTAAAAATGAAATTAACTATACACGGGGCGGCCCGGCAGGTTACGGGAAGCATGCATTTGCTTGAGGTTGGTCAATATAAAATACTGATAGATTGTGGCCTCGATTACGAAAAAGACCACAGCATACAATTAAACGAAGATTTCCCGTTTAACCCCGCCGGGATTGACGTGGTGATATTAACCCACGCGCATATCGACCATTCAGGCAACCTGCCTACGCTGGTTCGTTTTGGCTTTGAGGGACAAATATTATGCACCCCGCCTACTGCAGATTTAACCGAATTGCTGCTACTTGATTCTGTAAATATTTTCATGCGCAAGGCAGGCAAAAAAGGCAGGCACGGTAAAAATAAGCACAACAACGGCAACCAGCCGCTATACCTGCAAAAGCATGTGATGGATACGGTTGAGCGTTTTGTTACCATTGGCTTTAACCGCCCATTCCGTATTAACGGGGATATCGAATTAACTTTTGTACCTGTTGGACATTTGCTGGGCGCGGGCGCGGCGGTATTAAAGATAAATGATAAGGGCACCGAAAAAACTATTGCCTTTACCGGCGATATTGGCCGTAAAAATTACCCGGTGCTAAATGACCCGGAAGCATTACCACAGGTTGATTATTTAGTCACCGAATCTACCTATGGCGGCAGGATGCATACCAAAGGTAAATCGGTTGAAGAAACACTGATAGAAGTGATAGAAAAGGCCTGTATTAAAGAGCAGGGCCGCATGATTATCCCGGCATTTAGCATCGGGCGCACCCAATCGCTGGTATTTGCTTTAAATAAGATTTTCAGCAGCGGTTTATTGCCGCCTGTTAAGGTTTTTGTTGATAGCCCAATGGCAAGTATGGCAACAGGTATTTTCCGCAAATACCATAACCTGGTAAATGCCGAGGCGCAGAATTTTTATAAAAGCCAGGGTGATGAGTTTGAGTTTGATAACCTTACTTATGTGGAAACGCTAAAGGATAGCCGCCAGATATCTAATTATTTTGAGCCGTGTATTATTATTTCATCCGCAGGCATGCTGGAAGGCGGCAGGATACAGGACCATTTGTATTACAACATTCAAAACTATTATTGCACCATATTATTTATTGGTTACTGCGCCAAGGGGACTTTAGGCTATCGTTTACTGCGCGGCGACCCTATCGTACACATTAAAGACCGCGAGCTGGCCGTTTATGCCACCATTAAACAAACCGATGTGCTAAGCGCCCACGGCGACCATGAGGATTTAATGGATACAGTAAAGCAGCAGGATAAATCGCATTTGAAAAATGTGTTTTTGGTACACGGCGAGGTTGGAAGTATGCAGGCATTGGCTGATAGCTTGGAGTTTGAGGGGTATAAGGTGGTGATACCTGAAAAGGGTTTGGGGTATGATTTGTAGCCTCAAAACCATGTCATTCTGAGCGATAGCGAAGAATCTGCAAAGTGGTGCACCAAGCGACA
>Ga0302303_10000852_pt1 | contig 22146 bp, 17 predicted proteins | sample III_Palsa_E2_1_FD_194542 | JGI IMG/M metagenome (GOLD analysis project Ga0302303, IMG submission 194542) | Peat permafrost microbial communities from Stordalen Mire near Abisko, Sweden - III_Palsa_E2_1 | ecosystem: Environmental > Terrestrial > Soil > Palsa > Peat permafrost | place: Sweden...
TAGCCAATAATGATAAAAACATTTACCTGGTTATCAAATCAACCGGGCAGTCCAATAACAACAAGATACTGGCAGGTGGCATAAGCCTTACAATAAATACAGCAGGCAAGAAAAAAGATAAAGATGCCTTTGTTATTACCTTCCCCGTACCAAACAATACCGGCATGCGCGGTATGGGCCGCAGGCGTGGTGGCGATCAGCAGGACACGCCAGATTCGGCGGCTATTATAGCGCAGCAACGACAAACACTGGCCGATAGCAAGGAAATCAGCGCGCTTGGTTTTAAAGATATTACCGATACCCTTATCTCCATTTATAACGAATACAGCATAAAAGCCGTGGCAAAAATTGATGATAAAGGCAATTTTGTATATGAACTGGCTGTGCCTTTACAACTGCTGGGCCTATCAACCGCCGACGCAAAGGAAATAGCTTATAATGTTAAAGTTAACGGCCTGCAAATTGCCGGCTTTGGCGGTTTCGGTGGCGGTGGCGGTGGCCGAAATGGCGGTGGTGGTGGTGGTCGTAATGGCGGCGGCGGAGATGGTGGTGGCGGTGGCGGCTTTGGCGGCGGCAGCGCTTTTGGCGGCAAAAGTAACGCTGATAATATACAGGATATTACAGCCCCTACCGATTTTTGGGGTAAATACACTTTAGCCACAGGTAAAATCACCGCAAATAAATAATAGCATTGCCATCCCCTATGAAAAAAATCTACCTGCTTGCTACTATACTATTATTTTCGGCCCAACTGTTTGCCCAGTTTGGATCGAGGGGTGGTTCGCGGACTGCAAAACCCTTACCACCTCCCCTGCCATTTAGGGAAGTGAGCGGTATTGTAAAGGATACCGTAGATAACCCGGTTATTGGCGCCCTCATCACCCTCACCTCTTCAAAAGATACTTTACGCACTGCCGCAAACGGCGATGGTATTTTTGTGTTGAAAAATGTAAAGTCGGCCACATTTGTGCTTACCATTACCGAGATTGGTTTTATCCCATCAACCCGTAAATACCTTAACAGCGATATTACAAAAAAGATCATCCTGGACCCTATTGTAATGAAGGCCGAGGCTACGCTGCTAAAAACCGTAAATATCAACGGTACACCAAGCATCACCTACAAAACCGATACGGTTGAATACAAGGCCAGCGATTATAAGGTGCGCGAAAATGCCACGGTTGATGAACTGCTTAAAAAAATGGAAGGCATGGAAGTAGGCTCCGACGGTAGCCTTACCCACAACGGGCAGCAGGTAACAAAAGCCAGGCTAAACGGTAAGGATTATGCAGGCGGCAACGTTGCGCAGGCCATACAAAACCTGCCTGCTGATATTGTTGATAAAGTACAAATTGTAGATGATTATGGCGATGAGGCCGCCCGCACCGGCGTTAAAAACGGCACCCCGCAGGAGGTTTTGAACATTACCACCCGTGCCGATAGGTCGGTTGGTAACATTGGGCGCATTACCGGCGGCGAGGGCAACGATGACCGGTATAACGACAAACTTTTTTTACAGCGTATTAATGCCAATCAACAAATATCAGTTATCGGCAGCGCTACCAATACGGTAAACGGCGTGGCCAGTACGGGTATTAACAGTGGCGCCAACGGCTCTTTCGGCAGCCAGAGCAGTGGCAGCGGCAGCGGTGGCACCACAAAAGCCGGCGGCCCCACCATTAGCTACAGCGATCAGCTCAGCAAAAAAATTGAGCTCACCACCAGCTATTCCTATGCTTATAACGATGTAAACTCATTAAACAACAGCAGCGGGCAGCAATACAGCACATTAGGCACCACCTATTTTACCAAAAATAGCATCGCCAATAACAACAGCATTACCCATAAGTTTAATTTTGATATCATTTACAATATCGATAGCGCCAATTATTTACGCATATCGCAGCCTACAAACGGCAGCACCTTTGCATATACGGGTGCAAACACTAACAACACTTCTCAATACTATCAAACCGGGGTAATACACCAAACATCGCTGGGCAGCACGTTTAGTAATACCAATACGCCCACCTACGGCGCCAATATTTTTTACCAGCATTTATTTAAAAAGCCCCGCCGCAATATCTCGCTGCAATTAAGCTACGTACACGGCGACCAAACAATAGGCACCGGTCAGGATAACCATATACTTTATTACCGCGATACCGCAAATACCAGCAGCCTGGTTTTAGATTCGTTGATACACCGCACCATTAACCGGGGCAGCCTTACCCGTAATTATCGCGCCAGCTTAACTTATGTAGAGCCGCTAACCATGTTATCGCAACTGGAGTTTAATGCCCAGTATATCCGCCGGGGGTATAATAACAATGCCTATACGGATAATATCGATAGCTTAACCGGCGCTGCCATTCCTATCGACAGCCTCACAAATGTTTACCACTACGCTTTTACCGAGGGCCGCTTTGCTTTAAATTACAGGCTCAATAAAACCAAGTACAACCTCTCGCTGGGTGTAACCGCCATCCCTACCTTGCTGGATGGCGCGCGGGAGGGTATCAGCAGCGAGATACGGCAAACCACCTTTAACCTGATACCTATTTTCAGGTATCAATATGTATGGTCGAAACAGGAAAGGATTTCGCTCAACTATTCGGGCACGCCAACAGAGCCTACGTTTAACCAGATACAGCCTTATACCGATTTATCAAACCCGCAAAACCCCGTTATCGGCAACCCCGATTTAAAGCCCTCGTTTACCAATACCGTGGCCTTGCAGTACAACAATTACATAGCCAATTCGCAAATGAATTTGTCTACCAATATTACCGGCACCTCCATTAATAACCAGGTGGTAACCAACAACATATTGGTACCCGTTTTTGTAACCAAGGATGGCAAATCAACCCAAAGCTATATAACCGATACCCATTACGTTAACCTTAACGGCGCTTACAGCATTAACGGCAATTACAACATTGCCAAACAATACGACGACCGCAAATACAACCTCGAGCTAAACGGCAATGTTACCTACGGCTACAATGTAGCCATGACTAACAGCGTCGAAAACTTCTCCACAACCTGGCGCTACAACGAACGTTTGGGGCCGAGGATGGACCCTAACGACTGGCTGGAGATAAACCCTTATGTATCGTACGATGTTACCACATCAACCAATACCTTAAGCGTGTACAATACCAATACCAAAACACTGGCATTAAACCTTGATGGTAAAATATACTTTATTCCAACGCTTTTGTTTGGCTATAACGCCAGCAAAAATTATGTAACTGGCATAAGCGATAACCTCACCAAAAACCCATTGGTAATTAACGCTTATGTCGAGCAGGAACTGTTTAAAAAGCACAACGGCATTTTGGGCATACAGGCCTTTGATATATTGCACCAAAACAACTTTGTAAACCGGGTGATTACCCCTACCGGCTTTACCGATACCAAAACCAATGCCCTGAGCCGCTATGTAATGGTTAGTTTCCGCCTGATACTGCAAAAATGGAGTGGCGCGCCAAAACGCCATGGCAAAACATTGCAAAGGCGGGGCGATGGCAGCTTTATTTACTAATTACAGGCTATTTATACCACCTAAACAGCTTTAGCCGGTGTGATTTTTTGACGATTTACGGGCTAAACGGGTTTTGCCGGTGTGAAAATTTTCCAATTTACGGGCTAAACGGCTTTAGGTGGTGTGAATTTTTGACGATTTACGGGCTAAACGCGTTTTGCTGGCGCAATATTTTTTGTTTCAAACTATTGAATATCAATATGATATAAAATATCGATTGAAATTTGAGTGATTATTTGCAGATTTTGTGGGTGATAGAAAAAAAAATATTTCAATCAATCAATTGGAATAGTTGACCAGGCATCAGCCGGCTGACTATAAAATTAAATATACGAAATTGTGGGGGCATATCCAAATTCAAATATGTGTAATTTCTAATTAAGGCTAAGAACATCTGATTGCATAAGATAAAATCTATATTTGATTGAACAAAGATGCTTACTCAATCTTACACAATAAAATGAAGTTTAACATTGAAAACGGTAGTAATCATATTTCTATTGAGCTAGGTGAAAATGGAGACTATTTTCGTTTTGATGCACCTTTGGCAGTAACATGGCCTTATTCCGGCGGAACGGTCGGTAAATACTTTTGTGCTCTACCCTATTCGTCAGAATATAGAGATGAGTTAAGAAATAAATTAGTTGGAAACTTAAATAATGATTTCACTGGTAATATTGAAGATTTATATAAATTATTGGCGCCATTATTCATATTATTTAAAAACGGAGAGTATTCCCTGGATTACTACGGGAAAGATGATAAAACATTTTTTGGTTACAAAACACCAAAAGATAATTATATAGAATGGAATTATATTCCAGTCCAGATTACTTTTGGAAGCGAAGTCGATATAAAACAAATTGAAATTATAAAACAGCGCCATAAAGACCTCATAGCGGAAAACGAGATAACTAAAAAATATGCAGTACCTAATATCTTAGGTTTCACAACTAATTGGATATATGATGGTTCTAGCGAATTTTATGCTACCCAACCATATAATATTATCAACCAGGAACGGGTAAGCTACTTTGAAACACAGATTGCGGGCGGCGAAAGGCCGCTGGTTATCATCATGTATGCAAAAATATCCGGTAAGGATTATGATTCATCGTATTATGTTTTGGATGGACACCATAAATTACTTGCTTATCAGAAATTAGGTGTTTATCCGCCCTTAGCTATCATCACTTATTTTCCTGATGTTAACTTTTTTCAAAAAGATTTTGATATCGAAAGTTTAGCAACATTATTATATCCATGGCAGGTAAGAGACGTTTTGAAAGATTGGAATAATGAGGACATTGCAGAAAAACTTAAAAATCCGGATAGCCCATTGCATCAGTTTGTCAAAAATGGACTTGTAAGGGAGTATCATGAAAACAAACAATTAAAACATGAAGCTTTTTATATAAATGACCGTGCGGATGGAAAAGCGTTTGAATGGTATGATAACGGTCAGTTAAAGTTTGAGCACTATTATAATAAAGGAATAAGAATTGGTACGTGGAAAGATTATTATCCTTTAGGACAACTGCAATACATACAACCTTTTAATAATGAAGGCAGGCATGATGGTAAGTTGATATCATATTATGAAAATGGTCGCATTAAGTGGCAAAGAAAAATGCAAAACGGATTTGATGTGGACGGCCCTACACACAAAACATGGTTTGAAAATGGTGCAAAAGAAGTCGAGCTCAAATATGATAAGGGTCGGATAATTGAGCGTAAAAACTGGCATCTATCTGGGCAGCTTAGGAATCATGAAGTATACGATGTTGAACAGAAAAAAATGATAAAGCAGCCTTTGCCAATTTACAATTCTTACGCAGCAACTCCAAAAAATCAGCTTAGTAAAGAAAAAGATTTAAGATTCACAAAAGAGAGGCAATATCCTCCTATAAACAATAAAAGAATTTTTCGGATTGTGGTTTTAGTATTATTAATGCTAATGATATTATTCCGCATGTGTAACCATTAATAAAACATTAAACATTAATCCACCCATCACCTGACAATAGCCACCCAGCTGGATATTACCGCCTGCCCGTTTTTAAGATCGATGATATAATAGTAAGTTCCTGCCGGTAAAGCCTTGCCATTGTAGGTGCCGTCCCATGGCGTAGCGTACCCGGTAGATGAATATACCTTTTGCCCCCAGCGGTTAAAAATATTCACTGTAGCCTTTTGATAATACTCAAGTCCGGCTATTTGCCAGGTATCATTTACCCCATCGCCGTTAGGCGTAAAAGTATTGGGGATGGATGTGGAATTTAATATAGGTTTTATGATTAATATGCCGGGCACATAAGTAAAACTGTAATTAACCGAAACCGCGCCGCTTACAATTATGGGGTACTGCCCAAACGGCGAAAGGGTTGTTGCAACTGTAGTTACGTCGGGTTGTTTGGTGAGTTGCGCGGGGCCATCGCTATTCACAAAGCCGGTATAAGTTACCGTAAATACAGGGTTAACAGCACCGAAAAGTTTGGTTTTATTATCGGCTGTAATTGTTAAGGGTTCGGGGGTGACAGTACTGTTAGGCACCGGCAACTTTACGTCGGGCGCGTAATTTGTGCTTACTGTAATATTACCTCCATCATAACTGCCTGCCGGGCTGCCTGATGCCAGCCTTACATATACAGGCGCGGATGAAATATTCCCGGTACCGTTTATGGTAATTGTTGCGCTATAGCTAATACCATCGCTGCTGACTTCAAAGCCTGTGGGCGCAGTAACCAAAATTCCCGAACTGATATTTGTGCCCGATACGGTAAAGCTTTGTGCAGTAGAACTTGTACCGTAAGCCGTTGTAAATGGCGATAAGCTACCCGAAGCGGTAAGGGTAACCGTGGGGTTAACAATTATCCTGAATATAACCGGTGCGCCACTACATCCGGTTGTGTTTACCGGCGTTACTATAATTCTGGCAGTAATTGGCGTAGCGCTGGTATTTATTGCTGTAAACGGGCTTATATTACCCGTTCCTGATGGGGGCAGGCCTATATCGGGGGTATCATTTGTCCAGTTAAAAGTGGTGTTGTTGGTGCCGTTAAAAATTACTTCCGTGGTTGTGGCGTCATTTGTTACGATTTGATCGGGTATGGCGTTTACCGTTGGGGTATCATTTATGGTTCCTGATACTGCTGCATCCTGGCTTGGCAAACCCGTGAAACTTAGTACTACATTGCCGGATATAGGCCCGGCTATAGTATTATCGGCGGCAGCCCTTACATAAACTATTACATTGTTTAAAACCCCTTCCGATTGCTCAAGCTCAACAGTGCTGCCATAGCCCCCATCCGCTGTAAGCGAAACCTCGAACCCTGCAGGCGCGGTTGCGGTAACCGCATCGGTTAAATTAACACCCGAAACACTAAATTGCTGTATATTGGGGCTAACAGATGCCATACCGGAGCAGGCCGAAATACTGCCGGTTACCGGCCCCACTGTAAACGAAGGCACAGCCGATGCAGGAAGCACGGTAATGGTAAAGGTTGATGTAACCCCTGGGCAGTCTGAAGGCGGTATATAAAAATTACCTTCTGTTACCGAATATCCGGGGGGGCCATCACTGAGCGTGTTTATAGATTGATTGGTTTTCGTATCAATTACGTCAATAGCATTATTATTAGAAAGGTCGACATATAAATTCTTACTATCAGGGCTGATAGACATTCCCACAGGAATCGGCTCCGGGATAGTAGCGATAACCGTGTTTGTAGCAGCATCAATTACTGATATAGAGTTTTCAGCTTTTGCATCTTCGTTAGAGGTATAAACCCTGCTGCCATCCGGGCTTGCAAGGATAATGTAAGGGGCAACGCCCACAGGGATAATAGCTGTTACCTTACTTGTAGAGGTTACCGGGGTATTTATAACCGAAACCGTATTTGCAGAAACGTTAGTGACATATACTTTGCTTCCATCAGGGCTTGTCGCTATTCCGCCATAGGGGTTTTCGATCTTTAATGGTAATTCATATAAAATGCTGTTAGTAGCAGTGCTGATTACACTTAAAGTATCAGCCGAACCGGTGTATAGCAGGCTGCCATCGGGGCTGAGGGCCAGCGCACCTGAGCTGGCGGGGACTGAAATGTTAGTGGATACCGTATTGGTTGCAGTATTGATAACAGCAATCGTATTTATACTTGTATTAGTAGGAGCATTTAGATTTTCAACAGAAACATATAGCCACTTCCCATCGGGGGTAACTACCTGTTCATAAGGCCGCTCACCCACCTCAATGTTAGCAATAATGGTATTGTTTAACGTATTGATAACCGATACATTACTCTCCGGAGCATCAACATTTAAGTTTGAAACATACACCCTGGTTCCATCGGGGCTTGCCGATACACAGTTGGGATTGTTTGGTGTGGGGATAGTTACAATAGCTCCTGTTACGGTATTAATTACTTCCAGTGTATTATTAATGTATTTGGTAATATAAAGCATCCCTGCAGAAGACGGAACCACTTTTATAGTAGCAGTTACCGGGCTGCTACCATTATTTACACCGGTAAATGAAGCAATATTTCCCGATCCGCTTCCGGCTAATCCAATTGACGTGTTATTATTACTCCAGTAAAAAGTACTACCTGTTCCTGTAAAATTAACAGCACCGGTAGCTGCACCGCTAAGTATGGTTTGATCGTTAATGTGATCTACGGTTGGTAAAGCATTAACTGTAGCTAATACCAATACATTTTGACTTGTTGCGCCGGTTGAACTCAAAACAACATCGCCTGATATGCGGCCTGCCGCGTCACCTGCCGCCGATCTTACAAAAATTGTAGTGTTGGCTACTTTTCCTGACGATTGGTTAAGCATAACGCTGTTGCCATAGCCGCCGCCCGATGTAAGCGAAACCTCGAACCCTGCCGGCGCGGTTGCAATAATCGCAGCAGTTAAGTTATTACCCAACACGTTAAAGTCCTCTATATTAGGATTAGATGATGCCGATCCCACACAAACCGAAATCGTTCCCGAAGCTACGCTTGCAGTAACAATAACAGGCCCTGATGATGGAGTAATTTGGTTTGACAGCGCAAATGCAGGAGATATAAAACAAAGGAAAAATGCTATAAAAGCAGCGACAAGTAAAGTAATCCTCAAGAAGATAGGTTTTAATATATATGTTGCAATATATCCTAAACTTAGAATATTATTCAAATATTTTTAAATAATATGAGTATTATTTATTTGACTATCTAATCAGCGGCAAACTAAAATAAAAAGTTGAGCCTTTGCCGCTTTGGCTTTCGGCCCAAATTTCGCCTTCGTGGCGTTTAATGATTTCGGCGCTCAGGTACAGGCCTATGCCAAAGCCCGAGATATGGCGGGTACTGTTGCTTTCAACCCGGTAATACCTGTCAAATATCTTATCAATATCCTGAGGGTTAATTCCTATTCCTTCGTCCTTAACACTTACCACAACTTTATTGCCGGTAACCTCACAATTAACTTGTATTTTTTTGCCTTCCGGCGAATATTTTACGGCATTGCTCAGCAGGTTTGATATCACCGAACCTATTTTATCTTTATCGGCATTAATAGTTACCGGCCCATTACTGTTAAATTTAATAACATAGCCCGATAAAGTGAGGGATATTTCATCAATGTTTTCAACAATCAGCTGGTCGAGGCTGAAATGCTGCTTATCGATCATGATTTTGCCCGACTCCAGCCGCGATATATTCAGGAAGCCGTTGATCATGGTACTCATTTTTTTTACCTGTGCATTAGCTCTTTCCATCGCGCCGGACAAAAAGCGGTCTTCACTATTTTTTAATTTAGTATTTGCTACCTGTATAATCGCGTTAAGCGATGTGAGTGGTGTTTTTAGCTCATGGCTAACCATGCCTATAAAGTCATTCTTTCGGGCTTCATCCAGTTTGCGCTCGGTAATATCCCTTGCTATTTTTGATAAGCCGATAACATTTCCCTGGCTGTCCTTAACCGGTGAAATGGATAAGGAAACATCCAGCAGCCTGCCATCCTTGGTAAGCCGTTTTGTTTCAAAATGCTCAACACGTTCACCTTTCTTTAAACGTGCCAATATCTGCGGCTCTTCTTGCTGCCGGTCGGCGGGGATAAGCTTGTATATCGTTTCACCTATAATTTCGGCGGCGGTGTAGCCAAACATCCGCTGCGCCGAGTCGTTCCAACTGGTGATTACGCTTTCCAGTGTTTTGCTGATGATCGCGTCATCAGATGATTCAACTATGGCTGCCAGCTTTGCGCTGCGTTCTTCGCCCTGCTTAATTTCGGTTACGTCAAGGGCAATAATTAAAGCGCTATCTACCTCATCAAACTCGTTTTTAAGCGGCACAAAATGTACCATATAATCTTCGCCTGCGGTTGATTTCCGGTCTACCGAAAACTTTTCGCCGGCCAATACCCGCTCATACAAATGTTTCGAAGCTTCGTAGCGTTCCGGCGGCCCTATTTCTAATGGATGCTTTCCTTCATAATCCCGGCGGTCGTAACCCATCTTTTCCATAATATCTCCCTCGATAATCACATAGCGGTGGCTCTTATCAATTACAATAATTAATGATTTCGGGATATTTAAAGCTATAGACCTGAAAAGCTTTTCACTGCGGCGGGTGCTTTCCTGTGCCTCGATAAGTTCATCATTAGTGGCTGCCAATTCCTCATTGGTAGCGGCCAGCTCCTCGTTAGCGGCAGCTAATTCTTCATTTACCGCGGTCATTTCCTCGTTGAGGGATTGAAACTCATCAATAGCACGCACCTGTTCGGTAATTTCAACCCCCATCACCAACACACCATTTATCGCGCCTTGTTCATCCCTTATCGGGCTGTATGAAATGTCAAAGTAACGATTTTCGGTATAACCCTTGCGGTTTATCGCAACCTTAAAATTCGGTATACTTACCGCTTGCCCGGCCATCGTCTGGCTAAATATAGGCCCAATGCTATCCCATGTTTCCGAATACGTATCCCTGGCGCTGCTGCCCAGTGCTTGCGGACGTTTGGTAGCGCTGTTTATAGGCCTGAAGGCATCGTTGTATAATTGTATATAATCTTCGCCCCAGCATATCAATACCGGGAAAGGTGTAGTAAGTAATAAATTAACTGTTTGTTTTAAGGCGTTGGGCCATGTGGCCGGCTCGCCCAAACCGGTTGCGGCCCAATCAAAAGCACGTATCATTGCGCCCATTTTGCCGCCGCCGGCTAAAAAGGGCAGTACAGAGCCTACACTATTATTGGTAGTCATTTATAAAATAAAAAAAGATTAAATGGTATTTCAATTATATACAACTAATTGGAGTAAATGTTCTTAAAACAGGAAGAAATTTGCGAAATAATTCTTTAAATAAAAAAACAAATCCTATTAATTAAATCTTATCCATCAATATATCTATCATTTAAACGCAACAAACCTGTTGCCCTTACCCACTAATCACAAAATCCTTATCTTTACACAAATAATAAACATGTCTAAAAAGAAAAACAATTCCTCAATAAAACAAGTGCTTACCCAAATGGTGCTTGATATATTTGAGCAAAACGCAAATACACCACTAAACTACAAGCAGGTTTCGGCCAAACTAAACGTGCGCGACCCTGAATCGCGCGATATTATATTCGAGATATTAAAAGACGAGGCCAAAAAAAGCATACTTAAAGAACTTTCGCCCGGCAAATTCCAGCTATTGGAACTCAAAACTTTTGTTGAGGGCAAGGTTGACCTTACTAACGATGGCTCGGCATTTATTGTTACCGATGATGAGCTGGAGAGCGATATTTTTGTGGCCCCCCGTAAACTGCGCAACGCCCTAAACGGCGACCGTGTAAAAGTTTACGTATACGCCAAAAGCAAGGGCAAACACAAGGAAGGCGAAGTAATTGAGATATTGCAACGCAATAAAATGGAGTTTACGGGTATTGTAAAACTAAGCGAGCGCTTTGCCTTTTTTATACCCGACGACCGCAAAATGATGCACGATATTTTTATCCCCATGAACCAGTTGAACGGGGCTAAAAATGGCATTAAAGCTATTGCTGAAATTACCGACTGGCCCGCGGATGCTAAAAACCCGATAGGCCGCATTAAACATATTTTAGGCGCGCAGGGCGAGAATGATACTGAAATGAACGCTATTTTGGCGGAATACGGTTTCCCGCTGTCATTCCCTGCGGAGGTTGAGCATGAATCAGAACAAATACCTGATAGGATTACTGAAGAAGAAATAGCCAAAAGGCGCGATTTCCGCGAGGTGTTAACCTTTACCATCGACCCGTTTGATGCCAAGGACTTTGACGATGCCATCAGCTTTAAATACCTGGATAACGGCAATTACGAAGTCGGTGTTCATATAGCCGACGTTTCGCATTACATTATTCCCGATTCAGCTTTGGATAAAGAGGCTTTGGATCGTGGCACATCCGTTTATTTGGTAGATAGGGTTATACCCATGCTGCCCGAGCGCTTATCAAACGGTTTGTGCTCGTTAAGGCCTAAGGAAGATAAGCTTACCTTCTCTGCTGTGTTTGAGCTGGATGAGGACGCGCATATTGTTACCGAATGGTATGGCAAAACTATTATCCATTCCGACAGGCGCTTTACTTATGAAGAAGTGCAGGAAATTATAGAAACTAAAGAGGGCGATTACAACAAAGAGATTGAAAAGTTAAACGCTTTGGCTTATAAGCTGCGCGAACGCAAATTTAAGAACGGCGCCATCAGCTTTGAAACTACCGAGGTTAAATTTAAGCTGGATGAAACCGGCAAACCTATCGGCGTTTATGTAAAAGAGCGCAAGGATGCCCACAAGCTGATTGAAGATTATATGCTGCTGGCCAACCGCAAAGTTGCCGAGCATGTGAGCAAAATGGGCAAAGGCAAGCACAAATATACCTTTGTTTACCGCGTGCACGATTCGCCCAAGCCCGAGGCGTTGGCTAATTTCGCGCAGTTTGCGGCGAGGTTTGGCTATAAAATAAACACCAAATCGGATAAGGAAACTGCCAAATCCCTTAATTTTTTAATGGAAGATGTGGAGGGCAAAAAAGAGCAAAATGTGCTTACCCATTTGGCCATACGCTCCATGGCGAAGGCTATTTATACCACCAAAAGCAGCAGCCACTACGGTTTGGCTTTTGACCATTATACCCATTTTACCTCGCCCATACGCCGCTACCCGGATGTAATGGTGCATAGGTTACTGTTTCATTATTTAAACGGCGGGCAATCGGCCAATGCCGAGCATTACGAGAAACTGTGCCAGCACAGCTCGCAAATGGAGAAAAAAGCATCGGATGCGGAACGCGCTTCCATCAAATACAAACAGGCCGAGTACCTGCGCGACCAGGTGGGCAATGTTTTCAGCGGTATCATATCGGGTGTTACCGAATGGGGTATGTATGTAGAGATTATTGAAAACAAATGCGAAGGCATGATACGCCTGCGCGACATAAGCGATGATTTTTATACTTTAGACGAGAAAAACTATGCCATTATCGGCCAGCGTAAAAAGAAGGTTTACCAGTTGGGCGATGAGGTAAGGATAAGGGTGAAAAATGTGGATTTGACGAAAAAACAGATTGATTTTTCGTTAGTACAGGAGTAGATAATTAGTTAAGTGGTTGAATAAGTTGATTAGGTTGATTGAGTTAGTTTTAAAAGCTCAACCAACCTAATCTAACTCAACCAACTTAATCAACAAATAATACATGAACGATTTAAGTTATTTACAAAATCTGATTAGCACTGAAGTTAACAAGATGTCGTACCCCGAACATCCCGGTCAGCTTTATGAGCCTATAAGCTATATTTTATCATTGGGCGGCAAACGTATGCGCCCTGCATTGCTGCTGATGGCCTGCGAGCTGTTTGGCGGCGATGTAAACAAGGCCATCCCTCCTGCTTTGGCTATCGAGGTGTTCCATAATTTCACGCTGATGCACGATGACATTATGGATAAAGCCCCGTTACGTCGCGGTAAAACTACGGTACACGAAAAGTGGAACCAAAATGTAGCTATACTATCGGGCGATGTGATGCTGATAGAGGGCTATAAGCTGATGATGCAGGTAGAAAACCATTTGTTGCGGCAGGTGCTTGATATCTTTAACGAAACTGCGGTAGGCGTGTGCGAAGGCCAGCAGATTGATATGGAATTTGAAACCCAGCAAAATGTGCGCATTGACGAATATATTAACATGATTCGCCTAAAAACCGCCGTGGTATTGGGCGGCGCTTTAAAAATTGGCGCGCTGATAGGCAGTGCAAGTCAGAAGGATGCTGATTTACTGAGCAATTTTGGCATACAATTGGGTATTGCCTTCCAGTTACAGGATGATATTTTAGATGTATACGGCGACCCGGAAAAATTTGGCAAACAGGTTGGCGGCGATATCATCTCCAACAAAAAAACCTACCTGCTGATAAAAGCGCTGGAACTGGCGCAGGGCGATGAGGCTGATGAATTGAATGATTTATTGAACGCCACGAAATTTGACAGCACCCAAAAGGTTGCCGATGTAACCCGTATTTATAATAATCTTGATATACGCCGCTACGCCGAAGAAGCCATGCAAACCTACGCCGATAAAGCCTTTGCAGCCCTGGCGCTGATAAACCTGCCCGATAGCCACAAACAATACCTGCAGGATTTTGCGGATGGATTGTTGGTGAGGGAGAATTAGGAATAAACCCTAACCCTGGTGCGGTGTCCACACCGCACACAGCGGAAATGTTTGGTGAGGACACCAAACATGGTGTAATTGTTATTATTTTTATGTTATGAAAAAACCTATCCTTATTTTATTCCTGCTGGCCTTTGCATTAATTGGAAAGGCTCAAACCCCAACGAGTGACCCTGCTGAAGATGAATTAAAAGCGGCAGAACCTGTTGTAAAACAGACAACTCCTGCAAACCTGTCAGAAGCAGATCAAATATTTTCAGCTGTAATGAATGAACCTGATTTCCCGGGAGGAATTGACGGTTTTTACCAATATCTGCAAAATAATTTTGTATACCCTACAAGTGATACCCCTTCGGTAAATATACGGGTACAATTTGTAGTTGAACGCGATGGTAGTTTAAGCCAAATAAAGATTCTTGATAAATTGAATACAGCTATTAGCAGCGAATTAGTAAAAGTGATACTTAAATCTCCGAAATGGATAGCCGGTACACAAAATGGCAAAGCCGTTAGGGTTCAATATACGGTAAGAATTGTAATCAATCACAATTAGTAGTTCCACTGGCTTATGTTTGCACTGAAGCCTACTGATAATTAAGTTTGCAAATAAGCCCACAGATAAATAAAGTCTGCGACTTTCAACAAAAAAGCCCCGGTTTTTCAACCAGGGCTTTAATATTTTTGTGCGGTATACTGATTACTCAGCAGCCGGAGTTGCTGTTTCTTCGGTATCAGCGGCTTTCTTTTTTGGAGCTGCCTTCTTTTTTGGCGCTGCTTCTGCGGCACGCGCTTCTTCAACCGGTGCTGCTTCGGCTACCGGTGCTTCTGCAACTACCGGTGCAGGTGCTGCTTTTGCTTTAGGCTCGGCCTTTGCTTTTGGTGCAGGTGCTGCTTCTTCAACTATCAGTGCAGTTTCGAAAGGTATTACCGATACATAAGAACGGTTATCTGCTTTCTTTTTAAATACTACGGTACCATCGGCTAAAGCGAACAAAGTATGATCTTTACCTATACCAACATTTAAACCCGGGTTATGCGGGGTACCACGCTGGCGAACGATGATGTTACCGGCTATTGCTGGCTGACCACCAAATATTTTGATGCCTAAACGTTTACTGTGCGACTCACGGCCGTTTCTTGAACTACCAGCCCCTTTTTTGTGTGCCATTTTTAATATCTTTTATGAACCACCTAAGCGGCTCGGTTTAAAACTTAATTATAGTGTTATACCTGTGATCTCGATCTTGGTAAATTGCTGACGGTGACCATTTTTCTTTTTGTAACCTTTTCTTCTTTTCTTTTTGAAGATAATTACTTTATCACCTTTTAAATGAGACAGGATTTTAGCCGATACTTTAGCTTTTGTCAAATCAGAACCTAATTTGAATTTGCCTTCGTTTTCTGCTAACAACACATTGTCAAATTCAATACTAGCGCCCTCATCACCCTGTAACCTGTGTACAAAGATCTGCTGGTCTTTTGCAACTTTAAATTGCTGTCCGGCTATACTTACTATTGCGTACATTGTTTGTTAATTATTTGTTTTAAAATTCGAGGTGCAAATATAGGAGTTTATATTTTAAAATAAAAGCGCTTGTTAAAGTTATTTAATTGCTTTTATTGCCGCTATCGGCATCATCCAAGGTTTGCTGTATTACTTTTATTAATTGCTGGTTGGCATCAATCAGCTTTGGGTCGCCCTGGAAAGCGGCATCAAACATTACTTTTTTGCTTTTATGCTTGTAATTGTATTCGATGAGGTAATGCGGAGGGTTAATCCCCTTTATCTTGTCCGAATCATTTAACTCATCATCCGGGAAATTCCAGAAACCCAGCTCGGCAGCTTTGCGGTGCAGGTATAAAAGTTCGTTATCATTAAGGTGCAGATGGGTTTTTATCAGTTTATTATGTACATCAACATATTGGTAATCGCCCGTTTTGGAATCGTACTTGTTTATCAAACTATCGCCATTGCCGTACTGAAATACAATCGAATCAAAATCACTAAACCTGTAAGGCGCGTTTCTTATCATCATGCTATAATAATAAACGCAGTATATTAAAAACGGCAGCGCTATACTTAAACCCAGAAATACTTTTTTAACGGTCTTGTTCATTATATTGATTGATTTTGTGATTTATTGATAGAATGATTTAGTGAGTTATTGATTTATTGATAATCTAATACTTATTTCTTAGTAGATACGGTTTTGCGGGATGCTGAAACTATTTTCAAAATTTCATTGCCTTCTTTAGTAAATAATCAACCTGATGCAAGTTTACAATTTCAGCTTCAACTAATATTTCCAGCCAAAAAACTGATTCATCAGATTCTTCAACTACTGTAGATAATTTTGAATGAAATTCTGCTTTTGAACGTGCCCTGCATGCAGCACGATAATTAGCTCCAACAGATGATGATGAGCGTAATAGTTGCCTTCCAATTATTTTAGCTTCCTCAGTTTTTGGGAGTGTCCTGAAAAATTTAATATTATCAACCACAAACTTTTTAGTCCGTTTTTTAAATAGTTCAGTCAAAGCTATTTTTTCCGTAGTTTCCATTTATATCAATCAATAAATCACAAAATCAATAATTCAATCAATCAATTAGCAAGCTCCCCTTCCCATTTACTTACTACCGCGGTTGCTACTGCATTCCCCAGCACATTTGTTGCTGAACGGCCCATATCAAGCAAGGGATCAATACCAATTAGCAGTGCCAAACCCGCTTCGGGTATATTAAACATGCCTATTGTAGCTGCAATAACCACCAGCGATGCCCGCGGCACACCGGCAATGCCTTTACTGGTAAGCATGAGCACCAGCAGCATGGTAATTTCGTGCGCCAGGGTTAAATGGATGCTGTAGGCCTGCGCCAAAAATATGGAGGCAAAGGTCATGTATATCATTGAGCCATCCAAATTAAAGGAGTAACCTAATGGTAATACAAAACTCACAATTTTATTACTACAGCCAAATTGTTCCAGTTCCAGTAACAGTTCGGGATATGCCGCTTCGCTGGTCGATGTGCCGAAGGCCAGCAGCATGGTGTCTTTTATCCGGTTTACCAATGTAAAAACACGACCGCGCAGCACAAAAAAACCTGCCAAAATTATAATGAGCCATAATATGAGCATCGAAAAATAAAATTCGCCCATAAAAATAGCATAGGTTGAAAGTATACCCAGGCCCTGTTTGGCTACTACCACGGTCATGGCGCCCCATACTGCAAGCGGCGCCACCCACATCACATAACCTGTAATTTTCAAAATCACCTGTGCAAAGGCATCCATTGCTTTAATTACAATTTCGCCCTTTTTACCTATCGCGGCTGTTGCCACGCCAAAGAATACCGAAAACACAACGATCTGTAATACCTCGTTATTGGCCATGGCATCAAAAAAACTAGTGGGGAAAATATGGCCTATAAAACCATTTAATGATATTGCCGACTGCGCCACGCCTGTATTTACATGACTATCGGGCAATGGCAGGTGCATGGCTACGCCGGGTTCAAAAAAGTTAACCAGTACCATCCCTAAAAATAATGATACCAGTGTAGCGCTTAAAAACCATAATAGGGTTTTGCCACCAATACGGCCAATACTTTTTATGTCGCCGGCTTTTGCGACTCCAACTACTAGCGTGGTAAACACCAGCGGGCCAATAATCATTTTTATCAGCCGTAAAAATATATCCCTTAATATGCTAAAACCTTGCAGTTGATAATCGCGGTTAGCATTGTCGGCATTGCGTACGCTTACCAGTACGGCCTTATGATCTTTTAGTGATTTAACTGAATTAGCGGTATCTTTTAATTTTGCTAATTGTATAGTTATGTTCCTGATAGAAACATCGGCCGTGTTTATCCGGTTGTTTAAACCGCCAATTATGTGTACATTATAAATGTAGCCGGTTGCAACGCCTAAAATAAGCGCGATAAAAATATAAAGCGTAAGTTTGCTTTTTTGCATTTGACCAATGGAGGGCGCTAAGCTACAAAATTTAGTTATTGGTGTGAAAACTATAAAGGCATGAGCATAAAACTCTACGGTTTAGCGGATATAAAAAAGGAGTTTCAGCACCTGCATAATGAGCAGTTGGCAGAGCTATGCCTGCGCCTGGCGCGTTATAAAAAAGAGAATAAAGAACTGCTTGCCTATTTGTTATTTGAGGCTGATAACGATCAGGCTTTTATAGAGCAAATTAAAGCCGAAGCGGGTTTTATGTTTAGTCAGTTGCCGGTACATGCTTACCATGCGGCAAAAAGCCTGCGTAAAATATTGCGCCTGCTGGCCAAATACACCAAATTCATCGGCACAAAGGAAGCGGAGATTGATTTGCTGCTAAACTTTTGCAATAATTACCTGCAATATGCCGATAAACGCGTGGCTTATAAACCCATGCGCCTGATTTTAATAAGGCAGCTGATAAAAATACGCGCCTTAATTAGTAAACTGCACGAAGATTTGCAGCAGGATTACAGCCAGGAATACAATAACTTGCTTGAAGAAGCGGAGAAAAAATACAATTGGGTGGATAAGGGGCAATACTTGTTGTAACATTAAAGATAGCACACTGTCTAAACAATAAATTAACTGTAGGGTGACTGATAAAGAAATAGCATTTAAGGAAATTTTTGAATCTAATTCAAAAAAGATATTCCATTTATGCTATGGCTATACGGGGGATGATGACGCTGCGAACGACCTGCTGCAGGAAACCTTTTTAAAAGTTTGGCAAAACCTGGATAAGTTTCGTAACCAGGCGCTTATCTCAACCTGGATATATCGTATTGCGGTAAATACTTGCTTAACTTATTTGCGGTCGGAAAAGCGACAGGCAAAGGATGAGCTTACACCACAGATAGCCGAAACCAAGCGGGAAGAATTTTCGGAAAAAAACGAACAGGTGGCTTTGTTGTATAAGTGTATATCGAAATTGGAAGAATCGGAAAGAATAATAATTACGTTGGTATTAGATGAAGTGCCATATCCCGAAATAGCCGAAGTATCGGGTATATCGGAAGGCAACCTGAGGGTTAAAATACACCGTATTAAACAGAAATTGACAGAATTATATAACCAATATGAAAGACTTTGATCATTTAATGTCTGTTTGGCAGGGACAGCCAAAACAGGATCAGCTTTCGGTTGACGAGGTGCTGAAACAAGTAAAAAAGGGAATGAGGGGCATTACCAACCAATTATATTGGGGGATAGTGGCCATGGTGGCTGTGCTGGGGCTTACTTTTATCATCACTGTGTTTTTTGCTTTTCAATGGCTTACCTATGTCGGCCTGCTTATTATGCTGATAACCATGCTGCTGTACGCGGTGCTAATTGTCCGTAATTACCGTATATTGAAGAAGCACGATGCTACCCTTAACCCTAACGAGTACCTGCAGGATTTAAAGGAATATCAAAAAAACCGTGCTAAAATAGCCGGCTGGTTTTATTACATATTTGTAATGCTGATAAGCCTGGGCCTGGCGCTGTACTTTGTAGAAATATTGCGCAATGCCAGCACCGCTTACAGGGCTGCCGTTTACAGTTTCACCATTATCTGGTTCCTGTTTTTAACGCTGTATTATAAAAAACGCATATTTAAAAACGAAGAAGAAAAGCTTAACCTGATGATAGAAAGGCTGGAGCGCTTGCAGGGGCAGTTTGAGTGATTTGATAATTTGATGATTTGAAAATTTGAAGATGCTTAGCTAATTTTTAATTCAGTTCATTCAAATTCATTTTCAAATTTTCAAATCAACTCATCTTCAAATTAATTTAATCCCTCAAAAATGGATTAAAATTTCTCGTACCGATTTCCATGCCTGCCGCGCGGCACACGGTTTTATCGCCAAACTTAAAGTTTATGTTATCCATGGCCTGGTATAGGCGTATGCGTTCTTCGTTATCTTCAAAAAGGTTTATCTGGTAGCTGCCGGTGGTTAGCTGACTAAGCCTCACGCCTATCAGCCGGATGGCACGGTGCTGGTTCCAGGCTTTATTAAGCAGATTTTTAATGCCGGGTATTAATATATGCTCAGCGGCGGTTAGGGGTATTTTTTCCTGCTGGGTATGCGTTTCAAAATTGGCATAACGCAGTTTTATAGCCAGGCATGATGCCAGCTTATTTTCGCGGCGCAGTTTGCCGGCCAATTCTTCTGTCATGGCAATAATGGAGGTTTCCAGCGTGCGCTTATCGCTTACGTTGATATCAAAAGTATGTTCGGTTGATATGGATTTCCGGTCGCTGTGCGGTACAATTTCGCCATAATCAATCCCCCTTGCCTTTTCCCATATCCAGCGGCCCGATTTACCAAACACTGTTTCTAAAAATCGTAGCTCTACCCTTTGCAAATCGCCAATTTTCTCGAGGCCATATTGATAAAGCTTGGCGCAGGTGCTTTCGCCCAGGCCGGGTATTGCGCCAATGGGCAATGGCGCTAAAAATTGCATTTCCTGCCCGTGCGGCACAAAAAGCTGCCCGCTTGGCTTGGCCTTGTTAGTCGCCATTTTGGCTATGGTTTTGCCGGATGCCATGCCAAAGGATATGGGCAATTTGGTTTCTTTAATAATGCGATGCCTTAATTGCGTAGCCAGTTTGTAAGGGTCGTAAAAACGCTCGGTGCCGCTTAGGTCGATATAAAATTCATCAACGGATGATTTTTGATACAGCGGCACACTATCGTGAATGATTTTGGTTACCTGCGCCGATGCCTCCGAATAGCGGTGATGATTGCCATGTATCACAATAGCATCGGGACAAAGTTTTAATGCCTGCCGGGTAGGCATGGCTGAGTGCACGCCAAACTTGCGCGTTTCGTAACTGCACGATGCCACCACACCCCTATCTGCCGAACCACCAATAATAACCGGCTTGCCTATCAGCGAGGGATCAAATAACCGCTCCACCGAAACGAAAAAGGAATCGAGGTCGATATGTACGATATACCGTTTGGCGCTCATAGGTTACTATTAACTATTGGATCTCATCAATATAGACCTCCCCAAAAAGCTATCGTAATATTCTCTCGCAAATTTACCGCTCAGTAATGCTATGTCCATTGTTCCGTCTTTTCTCACTTTGCCTTTTTCAAATATTTCGTTTTTTCGGTATGGAGATATATTAAAATGATACATCATATTGTTCATACTAAAAACGTAAAAAGTATTGTTTTCGTAGTTAGTTCTTCTAAAATCAACCAAGGCTTTATAAGGTCGTGATCCATCATTCTTAATTTTTACAATACATGTTTCTAAAAAGTCTTCCTCTCCAGCATCCTTATTAATTAACATTGTTCTGATTTTCTCTGCATATTGTCCTAATTGAACAGTTTCGAAAAATTGATTCGTTGAAATATGAGCTCTCCATAAAATTGAAAGAAGAAAGAGTTTTATTTTCGAGTAGTCTAAATCATGATATCTCACAGAAGGCAACCCATCCCGACCAAAAATATCCTCTATTTTTATTTGTTGTCTTTTTTTTGAATTACCTGAATTAAAAATAGTTGAACTGGCATAGCATTCTAAACTACTTAGTAGTTCATTATCACAATTAGCGCAAAGGATATTTTTTTCAAAAAATCCTGAATATGTTATTCCTTTTCTTTCAAGCTTTTCCAAACCTACAAGGACAAGTTTATGTTCAGTTCCATAAAGGTCTTTGTACATAAAATTTGGAATTATGTGTGACTTTTTGAGCAGAGGCTTTTCTTCATTACATAATTGGCATTTCATATTCAATTTTTGATAAAACAAATATAAAAAAACTTTTGATATTTTGCTAATTATTTTAGTAATTTGATGTTGGGTTGGATTAAGTCAGAATAAGTTGATTGAGTTGAATAGGTTGACTATGTTCTTTTTAACTTAATCAACCACTCACATAATCAACTTAATCAACCAATTAATAAC
>Ga0302303_10000857_pt1 | contig 22072 bp, 18 predicted proteins | sample III_Palsa_E2_1_FD_194542 | JGI IMG/M metagenome (GOLD analysis project Ga0302303, IMG submission 194542) | Peat permafrost microbial communities from Stordalen Mire near Abisko, Sweden - III_Palsa_E2_1 | ecosystem: Environmental > Terrestrial > Soil > Palsa > Peat permafrost | place: Sweden...
ACCTGGAGTTTGAAGTACTAACAGATTACAACAATGAAGTAGCCCGTCAATTTCATATCACCTTTACACTTAATGATGAGTTAATTGATATATATAATGACTTTCATAAACTGGAAATTTACAATGGTGTAGCAACAAACGAACTTCCCTTACCCCCGACCTATGTATAGATACCAACGGCATTATTAAGTATGCATTTATAGATACAGACTATCGCAAGCGTGCCGAACCTGCTGATATATTGGCGGCTATTAAAGCTATATAACAAGCATTTAAGTAATCAATAAAAATGTTGAGCATAATGGAGGCATTAAGAATCGGCAGATCCAGTAGTTCTGTCTTATTTCTATGGCTTGGGCTATCCGAGAAATCTAATTATCAACCAGGTTAACTTTATACTGCTTCTGTTGCCTTGAAAGAAATTGTTATCCGGGTTCCCTTTGTTTTTTGAATTAACAATTCTCCATCTAGCTGATCGGTTAATCCTCTTATTAATTTCATTGCCAATGAATCGTTATTATCACTATTAAATGATTCAGAAAGTGCTATGCCATCATCCTCTATTATAAGTTTGTACCTATTTACTCCATCTTGTTTAAAAACAACACCTATTTTACCTGCTCTCGAATTGGGGAATGCATATTTAATCGCATTAGAAATAGCTTCGTTTATGATCAGCGCTAATGGCATCGCATCGGTAATATTCATAGCGATATGTTCACAGTATAAATCAAAGCTCAAATTTTCAGACCTAAGGCTTTGCTTTAAATACTCAACCAGTTCGTTTATAAATATGACCATATTAATGGTTGACATATTTTCTGATTCATAGGATTTTTGGTATATAAGTGACATAGCATACATCCTGCGCTGGCTATTGCGAAAAGCATCTAACCCTCCATCGTGAGCAACATATGCAGATTGCATATTTAACAAGCTGACTACCGTTTGCAAATTATTCCTAACCCTATGATGAACCTCCCGCAGCAGCCACTCTTTTTCATCCAATAATGTTTCCTGTTTTTTGTTCAAATTTTGTAAAGAAGCATTCTGTAAATTAATTTCCAGTTGCTTTTTTTGTAGCAAATCATTACTATGCTTTTTTAACCGGTATCTGTTATAGCTTATACATAATAACAATAACAGCATAATTGCAAATAAAACAACAAGGTTTTTTGTTGTTTTTGCCTGCCTAACCTGGCTTTTCTGAAGTTGGGCCTGTTTGGTTAACAACTCAATCCGGTTGGATTTTAAGGCTAGATCCTTGTTCTTTTTATCGGTCTCATACTTAATTAATAATTCTGAAATCTGCTTACTTTTTGTCACGTTAAATAATGAATCACTTAAGCTTCTATTTGCCTTTAAATACTTTATCGCCTCAATATAATTTCCTTTAGCCGAATCGATCTTAAATTTCATATCCTGAAATTCAATCCGGCATATTGGCGGAAGAACATCTTTGCGCAACTTTAATATTTTAGTGGCAAAAAAATCAGCCTTTTGATATTGATGCGTTAGTATGTAAAAATTGGATATAACTTCATAATAGTTTATCATGTCAGTATACATCCATTGCACATCCGTATAATATTTTTTATTAAACGCGGTAATTTTATACAACTGCATCATCTTTAAATAATACTTTTCAGCTTCAGCATAATTCTTAAGATTCCTATAGCAATTTCCATATTCTTCATTGATATCAACTTGCTGGGCTACGCTTAAAGGGGGATAATCTCTGGTTGTATTATTTAAAATATCAATTGCCGCCATAACATTATTAGATTCTGTATAATCCAATACCAGCAGGCTCAAATTACCATAAAGATCTTCCAGGTTGTGTTTGCGTTTTAATATAATAATTGAGTGGTTTAGCTCCCTGATGCTTTCGGCATACATGCTTAAATTAGTATAAACTACCGCTAACTTGGCGTAATACGTTTCTATTTGTGATGTATCGCCGGTTTCCTGCATTAATTTCACCACTTTTAGCCTTTCCTCTAATTCGCCACGCAAATCTGCCTTAAGCTTACTTATATCCCCCATCAAATCATAGGTATACTGCAATTTATTATAGCCCGCTTTTTTGTAAGCATTCTGTACACGCTGTAATTCTTGCGAAGCGAGATCTATATTACCTAAATGCAAATTTGTTCTGGCAATATTTTGTTGGGCCTCAATCAACAATAGGGTATTGCGGGTTTGTTTAAATAAAGTAGCCGAGTTTACGTAGCATTGCAATCTAAGTTTCTCCATACTGTCTGTAACACCAGGAATCAGATCTCCGAACTTGCTCCATGAAATTCCTTCTTTCAATTTATTTCCGCCAACATGGTAGTAAGTAATAATCTGCACATAGGCATCATGGAGTTTTTTGAGATCGCCCATACTTGAACCAACATTAGCTATTCCGTCTAAGCTCTTTATTCTTAGCGCATCGTTATGTAAATCAATGCTTAGTTTTAGCGCCTTATTAAAGCATATAAGTGCGCTATCGGGTTTATGGCTATTGCTGTAAAGGGGATTATTTAAAAAACTATATCCGGTTTTTAACAAAGATTTTATTTGATTGGAATCAATTTTAGCATGATTTGGCGTATAAGAATACGCGGAATAATTTTTGCTATTATTAGGATAAGCCAGTAATGATGTTGCTGAAAAAATCATCAATAAAGCACCGAAAATCTGATTATTCGCCATTAATCCTGCTTATAATATCATAATTCACCAATGGTTCAAAGGCAGGTTAATACCCTAAATCAGTAAAGTGGTTAATCAAAATAAATAATATTTTTAACCATAAGTATGCCAGAAAATTATCGAATTTAATTACCTTATATTCAATAATATATGTTAAATACCCTAAAAAAACATTACGAAATTTCGTAATACCACGATAAATAAAAATCAATTTTCGTAATTCTACATATTGTAAATAAAAAGATGAATATTATAGCCTGTTGTAAGCTTACATAGTGTATGCAATTATACCCCCTGTAACAGTATAATTTCTTATTAAAACATTGCAAACAGTATATTGGGGGAATAAGGCTACGCTCTCAACACCAATAAGCCTTAAAAATGTGACTGTTTGTCACCATTCATAATACCTTCACATTTTTGGTCCCATATAAACGGGAATAAACCAATGTTGAGCTATTTAATGATTTTACTACATTTAGGGCAAAGTCCGTTTGCATACATTGCAAACCCATCACATTTAAAGCCAGGAGGAAGATTGATTTGCGGCAAATTTAAATCATCAAGGCAAAACACATTGTTGCAATTGGTGCAGTTAAAGTGCAAATGTTCGTCGTGATGATGATTTTCTTCACAGTTAGAATTACACAATGCATAATTAGCGGTGCCATGAAGATCAAAAACTTTATGAATGATGCCTTTCTCTTCAAACGCACTAAGTATTCGATATAGTGTAACACGATCTACATCTACCATAATAGTCTCCAAATCAGGCTGGGAAGTTGCTACATGCTTGGAAGCCAGCAATGACAGCACCCTTAAACGGGGAGCCGTTTTTTTCAAATGATGCTTTTCAAGCAGATCTTCAAACTGAAAATTGTTCTTTTTCTGGCTCATCGCTGTTGCTGAAAAAATTAATCTAATACAAATTTAGCAAACATTAAACACATTTTCGACACCAAAAAAGATTTGATTTGATGTTAAAAAAGCTTGTCTATCATTTTTTTTACAATTTTAATGCAACATAGTTGCTTATTAAATGCATCTTTGTGGCATTAAAAGCAGTAGATGTTTAAAATCCCGACCAAACTTTCGCTAATTATTATTTTCTTACCTGTGCTTGCGCACAGCCAACAGCTATCATCTAAAAAATATTCTATTAACGGATATGTATATGATACTAATACAAAAACGCCATTACAAGCCGCAACAATTTCTGAAGTTGGCGGATCGGATAATGCCATAACGGATAAATCCGGAAAGTATTCGTTAAAAGCCAATCAAGGACAAATGCATCTTAGATGCGAATACGTTGGCTATTATGCTATTGACACAACAATAATGGTTAGTGGCAATATAAAGGTTAGTTTCCGGCTTACCCCGGCATCACAAAACCTTAACGAAGTAACTATTAATAGTACCGCGACACCTCATGCAGAGCTAGCAACACTAAGTACATCCATACTACAAGGCGCAGCATTGGATCAAACCCGCGGACTGAGTTTAGGCGACGCATTGAAATCTGTAACGGGTGTAACAACATTCCAAACCGGGCCCTCTATAGCCAAACCCGTTATTCATGGATTGACCGGTTCAAGGGTACTGATTTTAAATAATGGTGTAGCATTGGAAGCCCAGCAATGGGGGCAAGAACATGCACCGGAAATAGATCCATTTATAGCAAATCAAATTGAAGTAATTAAAGGGGCTGATGGCATCCGGTATGGCGCGGATGCTATTGCCGGGGTTATTTCGGTTAATCCTAAGCTTTTGCCAACAGATACCGGTACTATGGATGGTGAAGTTAACGCGGTAGGTATGACCAACAGCAGGCTTGGTGCATTTTCGGCGATGTTTGAAGGCGCCTTAGGAAAAAAACTTCCCGGGCTTAGCTACCGGTTACAAGGCACTTTCAAAAGATCGGGCGATGTAAGTACGCCTAACTACTTACTGGGTAATACTGGGTTGTTCGAAAGCGATTTTTCGGCAGCTGTTCAATATTATCACAAAAATTATGGCATAGAGGGCTATTACAGTAATTTTTACACCAAAATTGGTATTGAGTTTGGAACTGATGTAGGTTCTTATTCGGACCTACTTTCGCGCATTTCAGAAACCGTACCAATCACTACTTATCCGTTCAGCTATTTTATTGACCGGCCTTATCAAACGGTTGATCATTCTACCGCGAAAATTAAAGGCTTTTATCACATTACCGACAGCAGCAAACTGGAAGTTCAGTATGCTTACCAGGTTAATACCCGCCAGGAGTATGAAGAATTATCGTTATCAGCAAGTTTAGCGCCTGCTATTTATCTCCAGATCCATACCTCAACAGTTGATTTGAACTATGAGCATAAAGATGGCGGTGGGTTTTCGGGATCTTTTGGAGCAACGGGCATGAACCAGGGAAATGTAAGGCTGTACGGATACCTGATCCCCAATTTTGTTGATTACGATGGCGGGGCTTACGGCATAGAAAAATACCGGAACGGCAAATGGCTGTTTGAGGCCGGGGCGCGATATGACTATCGCTGGTTGCGGGCATTTGCTTTTGATGCGAATGCAGCCAAAATTGATGTAACTACCACACATTATTCAGGTGCCAGCACCACATTAGGCAGCACTTATAATTTTACAGATAATTTAAAGCTATCGGCTAATTACAGCAATGCATTCCGCCCGCCATCTGTGAATGAACTTTATATTGATGGCGTGCATGAATCGCTGGCAGAATTTGAAATAGGTGATGCCAATTTGAAAACCGAACAAGCCAATGATTTTAATCTGCAATTGAATTATGCGACACATTTTTTAAACATTGACCTGCAAGGCTATTATAACCACATTAATAATTTCATTTTCGAGGAGCCAACCGGTCAGTTTTATCATTCCCAGGGTGGCGAACTATTAGAGTTTGCTTACACGCAGGGAAATGTAAATTTCCGTGGGATTGATTTAGGCATTACGGTTAAACCGCTCGATTCTCTCGAAGTTATTTCAAAAACCTCACTGATCTACGCCTGGAACGAGACTATCCATAATTACCAGATCTATACGCCGCCGTTGCGCCTGCAAAATGGCGTAAATTATCATTTCGGGAACTTCGGCCCATTTAAAAACTTTTTAATCGGGGCTGATGATATTTATGTAGCCAAGCAATACGATGTGCCACCCGGCTATGATTTTGCACCGCCGCCAAATGCTTATAACCTGATTGATGCGCATGTAGGTTTTAAACTAAACATCAACAAAACCAGGGCCGATATTGACATTGCAGTCAACAACCTCACAAACGTAGCCTACAAAGATTACCTCGACCGCTTTCGCTATTTCGCGGATGAGCCGGGCCGGAATATTATTTTTCGGTTGAGGGTACCATTTGAAATTTTAAGTAACCATAATAATAACAATTAAATTAAAAACCCATGATCAAATTAAAACACGCGGTATACGCGCTGTTAGGAACAGCGCTATTCTATGCAGGCTGTAGTTCAAAATCGGAAGAAGCCGTACAACCGAACATTGCCAATGAAACCATTACACAGGCTTCGTTAAAATTTACAAACCAGGCTAACTCGGCAGATACGACATCGTGTACTTACACCTTTTTATTAGATAATAACAATAACGTAACCGGGGTCGATTCGACACAGCTTACTTTAAAAGCCAATTCCAAATACAACTGCGTAGTTTATATGCTTGACCAAACCCAAAGTCCTGTATTCGTAGTATCTAACGAGATTAAGCAGCGGGAAAATTATCACCTGTTCTTTTATCAGCCAACACCTATCATAAGTGCTCCGGTAATCAGCAACACGTCGCCATATATTCCGGGTACTGCGGTTACGCCAAATTTAGCGCCTTTAAACCTAAGCGTAGTAAGAACGGATCTGGATACCAACAATCCGCCGCTACAAGTTGGTTTAACGAGTGTATTTACTACAGGCGCCGCCAGCTCAGGTAAATTACGCTGGGTATTACGCCATCAGCCAAACGCTAAAAATGGGACCTATGCACCCGGCTCTTCAGATTTGGACGTAAACTTTGTAACTGTTATTCAATAATTAATCAGCCTCATCAAAATGAAAAAAATTATAACATTATCATTCTTATTTTTTGCGACATTATTTGCATTCACCGCTAAAGCTCAAGTAACACATGACAGTTATTGGTCTGTTTTTGGTGGCGCTTCGGTTCCAACAGGGCAATTTGCCAAGTCGGATTACGGCAATTTCCTTGATGGAACGATAAATAACAAGGCTGGATTTGCAAAAACCGGCTATACTATAGGTCTTGACGGCGCGTGGTATATTCACAAATCTGGCTGGGCTTTTGCCGCTACAATATCATACCAGGACCAGGGACAATTAAGCGCTAAAGACGCGCATACCTTAGCCGCGGGCTATCAAGATGCTTTTGGTGTTGATACAGGTGCTGCAAGTACAAAAAACAGGTACCGCAACCTCAATGTCCTTGTCGGCCCACAGTATTCGTTCTTCTTTAGCAAATTCGCGATTGACCTGCGCGCCAACGTTGGTATCGTGAAAAGCTTCTCTACACCGGAGATGGATATCGTAATTACAGATGCAAATATCCCTTATCCTTTTGCGCAATTAAGCTCTAATAAAATCGGCTTTGCCTATGGTGGCAGTGCCGATCTGCGCTATCAACTGGGTAAAAAACTGGGGTTAGTTTTAAAAGAAAACTTTGTAAACTCGCCTGGTGTTGCCATAACCAATACAAGCCGGATTAACAATGCCGGCAGGTTGGATACAAAACAATCGATTAGTATAGCCCAAACTACCCTGGGCCTGAACTTCGGTTTTTAGTTTGACTGACCTCAAACATAAAGAGCCGCTCTCATAAGGGAGCGGCTTCTTTATTGGACTAAACTAAAACAAACACAACTTAAGGTCAAAAATCACCCGTTGCAGCGATCGCAAATACCACTGATAATAATATTTAGGGCTTCAACTTTATATTCGTCGGGTAAAGTAACTTCGGGCATGGCCGGGCTATCCAGGCAGTAGATATTTTTACATTTAAGGCAACTAAAATGTATATGCTGCTCAGCAGAGCCATCGCAAAATTCATTCCAGTCAATAGGTGTCAATGCAAAATTTGCTGAACCATCTGTGCCGGTTATCCTGTGGATAAAGCCACGTTCTTCAAATGTTTTTAGTGTACGATACAGGGTTACCCTATCCATATGTTCGGCCATACAACGCTCAATGTCCGAATATGTAATTGCGCAGTCCTTGCGTTTAAATATTTCGAATATCTTTAATCTTGGCGTGGTTGCCTTAAGCCCTTTTGATTTAAGTAACCGTTTAAAATTAGTATTGTCCATGCTGAAACTTTAAAGCTGTAGCCTTTATTCCTGATGTAATATTAAATGCAATTATATTGCGTTCCTTTTTGTCATTGCAAACAGGATTGAGGGTACACATAAACAGTAAAAAAACAATGAAATATTTTCGCTCATTTTTTTTCATAGGGCAATAATTAGGCTGATATATGTATACTGTTTTTGCAATTGGTTGAATATTTATTATTAACAAAATGGGCGAATGCGATAATGAACCCTCCAACAGGAACGATAACGGCTTCTTGCCATCCGTTTGATAATGCATGCCCTAACATAACCACCATAAAACCACTAATAAGCAGCAACATAGGGAGTAAGCGATGATGCGTACGGACATAAGAAAGGCTGATAGATGATATACCAATAATTAATGCAAGAATGATCATTCCCCACTCCACCCATGGATTTGCCAGAAAACCCAATCCAACTAATGGCAGCACCGTGATAAGTAATGGTACTGCCGCACAATGAATTGCACAGAGTGTGGAAGCAGTCATACCAATACGATCAAGCCTCGAAATCAGTTTATGTGTAGCCATGCTGCAAATATACAAAGATGCAACAATATTGCGTTTGAGTATTTAAATTTATTTCTCAAATATTTTGTAATTTCTTTATCACAAACTAAACCCCGATTATGATGTAAGTAGCCCTGTAAAGCTGTTGGCCGTTATCATTTCACTTACCTGATTGGGCGCCCGCGCTTATAAAACAAAAAAATGCACTACTTTAATCGTATTTGTGGTTTAAATAAAAAAGCCTTTCAGATATGATCTGAAAGGCTTTTTTATTAACCTGTTTATTTGTCTACTAATTACTATCACTCCCGCTGCCTTGTTTTAAGTCATCGTTATTAATAGTCTTTTTGGGCTTTTTAGGTTTGTTAACCAAGCCACCGATACGGTAGCTGAATTTAATTTCAAAACTACGGATGTAATCAATGTTAACCGAATTTTGACTGATGTTTCCGGAGTTAACAACAGTTGGAATATGGTAGCCATGGGTAAGGAAATTATCACCAGCAATGCCTATGGTAGCTTTGTTATGGGCAAACTTGCGGTTAAGGCTAAGGTTATATACCCCAAACCCGCCCTCATAGCCTTGTAATTCTATATCACGAGATCTGCGAAATGCAAAGGCCTGAATCGAATATTTGTCGGAGAGATCATAACTGCCAAAAAAGCGGTAATTAAATACCCATCCCTGGTTGGCAGAATGGAATAGCGGGTCGGGGTCTTCATTATCCAGGGTCTGATAATAAAAATCGGTACCCATATTCATATTTAATTTACTGGTTGGGGCCAGGTTAAGCGAAATACTCATTCCATAAGCATTTTGCTTGCCTAAATTTTGATAGCTGGTTATTACGGTATCACCGCTTGTTGTACGTACGGTTTGTATGGCATTGTTGGTATTACGCATAAATGCCGATATGTTGAGGTTATTACTTTTAATATTGGTGTTGTAACCCAGTTCGTAGTTATTGGTGTATTCCGGACGAAGGGTTGGATTACCTACCGTTATATCAAGCGGGTCAGCAGCCTGGATGCTTGGATTCAAAAACTGTAGCGATGGGCGCTGTATCCTGCGGGTAAAACCAAACTTGATCATATCGCCATTATCCAGTTTCCTGGCCAGATTAAAGCTGGGTACCAATACACCGTAACCAGGTATATTTACAGCCGAACCGGTTTCAAAATTAGCATCAATACTGGTATACTCATAACGTGTGCCAACCCGCAGGGTGTAATCTTTAAAAAGCTGTAGCGTGTACGAAACATAGGCAGCAGCAACGTTCTGCCGGTAGTTAAAATTATTAGAAAGATCGGTAGATGAAACCGGTACATAATTTAGCGATGCATCGGATGCTGAAAAATAGTTATAATCACTGCTCGCTGTCCTGACGATGTCTTTAGCACCAAATTCCAACAGCTGGTCTTTAACAGTTGGTGTTTGATAATCGGCTTCAAAAGTAATCTCGCGATTAATACTGTTGTTGATGCTTTTTTGCCCGTCGGTTACAGCATCAGTGCTCTGATCCAGAAAAATATTTTCATAGTCGTAAGCCTGCTTATTCTGGCTGTATTCGGTTAGCAAGCTAAACTCACGATTTGGCTTTTTCCCGGTTAGGGTATAGGTCAACGTAGCATCTACCTGGTTGGAGTTGTTGGTGATCTTATTATTTTGCAGCATGGTGCTGGTTAAAACATCGTTCACATAATTATTGGTTAGGAAATTATCCTGTTGAACAGGCTGATTATGGGCACCTATCACCACACCTAAGCTTAACGAGTTATGTTCGCTGATATCATAATCCATACCGAAATTATAACGACCGAACAATCCTTTGTTTTTTGTTGAAGCCGATTGAGTGGTCAAGTCCTTGTCGCCGGTGGTTAAATCGGTTACAGTTTGGTCATTAGTGAAATTACCGGGCGTATTGTAGCTGGCGCGGCCAAATCCCCCCAAAGAAAAATCAAACTTACCAACTTTATAGCCACCATTAAGGCCAAGCCCCGAACCACGTGTGCCCGCTGTAGAATTAACATTAAGCGAAAGCCCTTCGAGTGTATTTTTTTTAAGGATAATATTGATGATACCGCCCGAACCATCTGCATCATATTTAGCTGGCGGTGAGGTGATAACTTCAACGCTTTTGATCAGGTCGGCAGGTATTTGCTTTAAAGCATCGGCAATACTTGCCGACATTATAGCCGAAGTTTTGCCATTAATAAGCACCTTAATATTTTGACTGCCCCGAATGCTGACATTACCATCAAGATCAACCGACACCATCGGCACCCGTTTCATTACGTCGGTCGCATCGCCACCTTGAGTGGTTAAATCATTTTCGGCATTGTAAATAGTCCGGTCTATCCTTTCTTCAATGAGCGCTTTTTTAGCAGTAACTTTCACCTCATTCAACGTCCTGGTATCGGGGCTTAGCAGTATCTGGCCAACTTTTAACGTAACCCCGTCAGTGATTTTCAGGCCGGGGATAAGCTTATCGGTATAACCAACAAAGCTAATTTTTAGCTGATAAAGGCCGGCTGGCAATTGTCTTAAGGCAAATTTTCCTGTACTATCCGTTAGCGCGTTAGCCAGGATTTTGTTGCTGGCTTGATCGGTTAATGCAATAGTGGCATAGCCTACCGGTTTATGGCTTGTGGCATCTATGATAGTTCCGGTGATGATTGCGGTTCCTGAATGGTTTTTTGCTTGTGCAGTTATGAAAAGTATCAGGAATAAAAAAGAGGGGTAAATCGTTTTTATCATTGGCCGCAAACCAACGAAAAATGAGGCAAAAATTGAAGCACAATAGACGGAGAGGCGAAACATGCCGACGAAAAGGTGGGTATAAAAAACCTTCGACAATTATGAATAAGAAAAGCCGGCTTTATAACCGGCTTTTCTTATAAACATTTTGTACAGCCTTTCAATTGGCGGTAGCGTTTATTAATTGGCTATTGTTAAACCACGTTCATTTTCTACCCGGGCCATAACACCCCATCCATACAACGGTGATGCAACGCCGATTAAAATTTCGTTATCTCCCGGCTTTACCAGTACTTCCAGCGTTAGGTTGGTAATAGCTAGCCGGCCGTCAGGATTTTTTTCATTAATGGCGTCCCAATCATTTTTACCGCGGTAAATTAATCGCTCGTTAGCAAAAACAACCATTTCTTTATTAAAGCCCAGGTCTAACTTTACAACTTTATTTACGGTGCTTTTGATGTTTGTTTTAAGCCATACATAACGGTTATGTACCGGGTAGCTGGTCAACTCCGGGCTTCCAAACCTCCTGTTCAGGTTGATGAGGCCACGGCGCTCAGCCGCAATTGGCATCCATTTAACAGTATCTTTTGGTAAACTATCTTCTGTCATTTCGCTTCCTTTTTGCTGGATACGGGGATAGCTTACCTGCCAGTGCCGGATATAATTGGGGTCATTATCGGTAACATCTATTCCTGCTACGGGAGACAAGCCTTCGGTTTGATCTGGTTTAATAACCAGATTAGCAAAAATCGCCTCGCCATCAAAAGAAATACTACCGGTGCTATAGCCTCCTTCCAATCTTGAAACCGATTGTGTAGGCTTTTCATCACCGTTAATATACACCAGCATCTGCGCACCCGAAACTACCAGCTTAAAATGGTTCCAACCCTCATTGTGTATGGGCGCATAACCGCGAAACGGAGTCATGATATCCCATAGGTTTACAGAATTGATTACCGGCGTATATTGTATCGCGTCATTTCGCTGTACAGATTCATCATCCTGTGTACGCAAATACAGGCTCTCAAAATTATAGATATCGTGCTGATGAAAATTAATCGCTATCTCATTTTCATATTCACCTTTAGGCAGCGCGGCATCAAACTCAATAGTACCGTTGGTAAAATTAAAATCCTTTAACGTAACGGGCCTTGTTTGCCGGGTGTTAAAGGGCTGGATTTTCATTGCCTGCACCCCTTTGTAAGTTATAAATTCGGCTTTCCTGTAAGTGGTATCAAAACGGGATGCCACAAATGGAATCCTGATCACCTTTTCTTTGGCGGCACTTTTTGATTGTGCAACCGTATATTGTGGATCGCCTGCGATAAACAGCAGTGTTAAAGAGCTTAAAAAGCTCAAAATTAATATGTTGAATTTCATGTTCTTTAGTAATTGTGTTCAATTATTAGTTAACCGAACTGATTTATTTTTAATAAGTAAGCGTAGCTCCTCCGCCTAATCCAAGGTCGCTGTCATAGCGTGCGGAGAGCGAGAAATATTTGGTGATAATGTAACGCAGCCCGGCTTCATATTCCTTATCTGTATTTACCATTAAAGAGAACCGCAACCTGCTGGTTAAGACAATATCATTTCGTTCCAACTGAAGCTTGACCTTTCCATTACCATCAATGCTGGCATCCGCTACAATGAGCATAGGCAATGTGTAAGCAAGACCAGCAATAGCGGTATGACGATCATTTTGATCGCTGGTTTGGCCAAAAAGGTTTTTTTCTGCCGAATGTTTACGGTACTGATAATCAAATCCACCATATACAAATAACCACTGCATCCGGTCAATATATCTACCGGCAATGGTTTCATCGTTATAGCCGCGATTGCTGTTCAACCCAATATCCCAGGTAGTAGAAAACAACCACCGGGTGTTAGCAAGCGAGAACATCCCTTGGCTCCCATTACTTTCCACCCCAACTTTTGCAGCTGCGTAATAATGCTGATCATCGGCATATACCTTTTTTATGGCAACTGTAGTATCTGGTATTTCCGGATTTGGCGGCGAATCCTGGTATTCAAATATGCGGCCCATGCCGGCCATCATATGGTAAAGGATATGGCAGTGAAAAAACCAGTCGCCGCTGGCAGATGCCAGGAATTCGATGGTATCAGTTTCCATTGGCATAATATCCAGTGTGTTTTTTAACGGTGAGTAAGCCCCTTGTCCGTTTAAAAGCCTGAAATAATGACCATGCAGGTGCATCGGGTGGCGCATCATGGTATTATTATATAGGATGATCCTAACATTCTCACCTTTTTTGATGAGTATTTTAGCTGATTCTGATACCGTTTTGTTATTTATAGTCCAAACGTAACGGTTCATATTTCCCGTAAGGTTAAAATGCAGCAGCTTTACAGGCCCCGCCGGTAGTGTGGTTATGTCCGGAGATTTGAGCATTTTATAATTCAGGGTAACTGGTTTATCATCGCCTTGATCGGCTGAGTTCATTTGCCCCATATTCATGTCCATGCCGTCCATTTGCATTTGATTGCTTTTAGATTTGGCTTTATTTGGAGTAGCTTTCCCATCACCCGTTATTTCCGGGTACATTACGGCATTCATATCCATAGATTGCCCGGACATGGCCATGCCATCCATTTTCTCCATATCACCATTCATCCCCATCATCCCGTTCATCATTTTCATGCCCTCAAAGTATTTCAACTTTGGCAGCCTGGTTGCTTTATGAACAGCACCTGTACCAATCCATAAAGACGTGCTCCAGCTCCGGTCTTCGGCTGTGGATAAAAATTCATAACTGCCTTTGGCCGGGAGCGTAACTTCTATATCATATGTTTCGGCAACCGCTATTATCATTCGGTCAACCGTAACGGGTTGCACCTCTTTGCCATCGTTGGCAACAACAGTAATTTTACCACCCGCAAACTGCAGCCAGAAATAAGTTGAAGAGCTGCCGTTAACAATGTGCAGCCTTACTTTTTGTCCCGCTGCTATGGTTCCCAGGCTATCGCTTACCCTGCCATTGCTAAACAAACGATCATAATACACATCGCTTACATCCATGGCGGTCATACGCTTCCATTCGTTGGTCAGCTTCGTTCCAAAATTTCCGGTTTTTATGGCTTCCAGGTAGCTTTGGGTACTTCCCTTACGGATGCTATACCAATCAGTGGCCTTATGGAGTGATCGTTCTACCTGATTGGGGTTTTCATCCGTCCAGTCACTCAACAATAAAGTGTGCTCAGCAATAGCCGATAGCACTTTAGGGTGGATAATGAAAGCGCCATACATCCCGCTTTGCTGCTGGGTCATGGTGTGCGAGTGATACCAAAGCGTACCATGCTGCACCAGCGGGAATTTATAAAAGTGAGTTTCACCCGGCATTATAGGCGCAGTGGTTAGATAGGAAACGCCATCATATCGGTTAGGTAAAATTACCCCGTGCCAGTGGATGGATGTTGCCATCATCATTTCGTTATGCACATATATTTCAGCGGTATCACCTTCTGTAAAATCCAGTTCGGGTGCAGGGATACTACTATTAATAGCCATAGCAGGCCTTGCCTTACCGGTATAATTTACCGTTGTATCAGCAATGTAAAGATTATAGATCTCGCGGTTGCCAATTTTAGTATAAAATGGTAGCCGCTGGCTTGTATGAGCCATACCCATGCCCATTCCCCGTTCAGCCTGCTGGGCATTTGCCTTTAAACACACAAGGCTTAATATTAGCAGCAAATAACTTTTCATAATTTTTTTGCAGGAATGGTTACCAATACCTTGCTGCAGGCGGCCATTGCGCTACCAAAATACGGGTTGCGGAGATCGCCATCATCACTCAGCCAGGTCGCCTTTTTCATAGGGCAATAGCGCTGAACAACTGCCATACCTGTTACCCCGGTATTTTTTACCAAATCATACATAGCGCTTGATAAATTGACGAAATGTTTTCTTTGGATGTTAATATCGTGGGTACCCGCTATAAAACCTGCTTCGGTTATCACCTTGGACAGCGAAGCAGCGGTTTGCTTATTTTTTTCAGTTGAAATAGATGCCTGGGCAATTGTAACCAGGTTTTTTGCATGGTCATATACAATATTTGCATTATCCCTTGTTAAGCCGTCCTTGATCCAGAAATAGGCATCCATCGCGGAGTCAACGGGGAAATTTGTGGCACTATGGGTTTGGCCTTTTGCCGAATAGCAAGTAATTAATAAAATAAGAGAAAATAAAATTCTTTTTATGGTATTCATGATCGTAAAAATTAGAAATATAAATTTTATAGAATAACAGCCTACCGGATTCAACGGGAGGCATAACACACATCATGCGACATCAGCTGACAGTGCAATTGAGAGACTATAAAATCAAATTCTAAAATTTCTTACTTGTAGAAATACAGGTATGGATCGCCCGACGGGCGGGGGTTGGGTTGCAGCTACCTTATCGCCCGAAAAGAAACGTAAGGGAGCTTGAAAAAAAAGAATGCGGGGCAGTACTGCAGGTAAAGATGCCGGCAACTCATGCGTAAAATGTGACGCTGCAGATTCAGTAGCTTTTAGTTCCTGGCATGCCTGCTTGCAGCAGTCTTTTTCCGGTTTTTGCTTGTTAGCCATTCCGGCGCAGTCTTGATGCCCCGAAGCCATCATATGATTAGCAGCAGTTGGCCCCATCCATAACTGACACGATATACCAGCCGTGGCAGAAATGCCCAGGTAAAGTATTGTCAGAAATACAAGGATAAACCTTTTAATCATTTAGCAAAGATGATAAATATTTATTCATTACCAGGTACTAACATTTATTGGGGCTTATTTTTTTTACCATTATGTTACATAAGCTAGTCGTGGTACTATTTCGGTAAGCAAGTTATATAGAACAGCCTTTTATCTATATACATTTGCCATTAACTAAAAACTTAGTTATATTTGTTTATGCGCCATAAACTTCTGCTTTTCTTGCTCTTTATGCCATTGGTGGTTGCGGCTCAATATCATATAACGGGTAAAGTTGTTGATATCATTACTAAAAAACCTATTGCCAATGCAAATGTATTTTTAAGCAATGCATCGGCGGGAACTAAAACGAATGTTGACGGCACTTTTAGCTTAAATAATGTCAGAGGCGGCCAATATGAAATGGTGGTTAGTATAATTGGCTATGCTATTTACAAGCAAACCGTTATGGTAAATAAGGATATCAGTTTGCCCGATATTCAGCTGAGTGAGCAGGCAATACAACTACAAGAAGTTAAGATCACAGGTATAGATAAACATTGGGCGGATCATTACGCGACTTTTAAAAGAGAATTTTTAGGAACCACGGACAATGCTGAAGAATGCGACATCTTAAACCCGCACATCCTTAGTTTCGCCAGGGATAGCGGTGTATTTACGGCCCAGGCAAATGGTATGTTGATTATAGAGAATAAAGCATTAGGATACCAGATTAAGTATTTGCTTAGCTCGTTTAGCGATGATCCGCGAACCGGCATTATCTACTTTGAGGGCGAAGCATTTTTTGAGGACCTGAAGGGGAAAAAAAGACAGGTATCAAAATGGAATAAGAACCGCCTGTTGACGTACCTGGGATCAGACATGCATTTTTTGCGTTCAGTTATAAGTAACCAAGTGAAAGAGGAAGGCTTTTTAGTGCAGCGACTGATCAGAACTCCTAACCCGGCTTATCACGGTGGCTTAAATAATAAATATATACAAACCCTGGTTACAACCCCGCTTTCTACCAGCGAATATGCCGTTTCAACAGATCAAAAAGGAGAGTATGCGCTGGATTTTAAAGATGGCCTTGCTGTAAGCTATCAAAACAACCCGCTGTCAGGTTCAATCATCAATATTAAAGCGCCTTATGCTTATTTTGATAATAACGGAATTATCTTAAACCCTCAGAACATTCTCCTGGAAGGCAACTGGGGGCAAAGTAGGATAGCCGAATTACTGCCGGTTGATTACGAACCACCTGCAAAATAAATTGCTTTTAGCAGCTATCGCGTTTTACTAAAAAATCACGCTCCCTTTTTCCTTTATAGTTTCGATCCTTTCTTGCTTGCCTAAAACTACTTTAATGATTTTGTATACATTTTTTCCGGCGTAATTGCCACTCACCTTCCAGGTTAATGTTTTAGTTTTATCATTCCAGTAGTAAGCCGTTACTCTTGTACTGCCTTTAGTGTAATTATAGGATGTGCCGTCATCTTCAACCATATTAAAGCTGCCATTTTTCCCCGGGTAGATACGAATTTCAAGCGGTGTGGCAGAAGCCTGTTCTGAATATTGAATAACCGGGCCCACTGGAAGTATAGTACCCGCGCGCACATACACCGGTATTTCATCCAGCGCCTTAGTAACCGTAATTGTTTTAGCTCCTTTAATTACTTCACCTGTGTTATAGTCATACCAGGTATCGTTAGGTAAATAGATATTTCGCTTACCGCCTTCATTCAATATCGGCGCAGCCAAAAGCCCTTTACCTACCAGCCATTCATCCGTCATATTAGCAACGGTAGTATCTTCCGGAAACTCCATCACTAATGGGCGCATAATTGGCGCACCTGTGGTGTAAGCTTCGTGCCCCAAACTATAAATGTAAGGCAGTAATTGGTATCTTAGGTCAAGCGCTTTGCGTATGGCAGCTTCGCCGTCTTCACCCCAAAGAAATGGGAAACGCGCGGTAGTGCCGATATCAGAATGTGAACGCATAATTGGGAAAAACACACCAGCCTGAAACCAGCGAACTAACAACTCTTTAGCTGGTGTACCGTGGAAACCACCAATATCGCAAGCACCGTAATACATGCCTGCCAAGCTAAAGTTTAGTAAATCCTTTGGCACATCAGTCAATGATGGCCAGGTTGAATAAATATCGCCGCTCCAGGTGCAGTAGCCAAAGCTTTGGTTACCGGGGCTGAACGACCTGTTCAAAGTAAAATGACGATAATTTGGCCGGGCAGATGACAGCAAGTTGTTTTGCGCCGTATTCCACCAGTAATAACAGGTATAATATGATTCGCCTTCGTCGTCCCACCAGGCATCAACACCTGCTTTAAGCAGCGGGCGGGTTTTTGCTTCAAACCATTTTCGTAAATCAGGATTGCTAAAATCCAGGTCACGGCTATCCGTTGCCGGGCTGCTTAGCCAGCCATTTTTCCGGGCCGTATCCAGCAATAAATTGTTTCCTAGTCGTGGTTTACGTATGCCGATAAATTTTATCCCCTGGCTCTTCAATTCGGCTATCTGCCTGGCTGGGTGAGGAAACAGTTTAGGATTAAACATAAAATCGGAATACCCTTCCTTACCTTCTTTTTTTACAGAATAATCGGGGGTTGTGGTGTACCACTCAAAATCAAAAATAAAGGCATCAACAGGTAATTTGTGTGTGCGGAATTTATTTTCAACGTTGGATATATAAGCGCTGTCTGCCCAACCCCATTGGCTTTGCAAATAGCCAAACGCCCATCTCGGCGGTAGTTTAGGCCTGCCGGTAAGCTTCACATATCCGCTTGCGCCATCATATAGGGTTTTAGCTGGCCACAGGTATAAATTCGCGGTCTTTCCGGTAAATTTCCAGGTTAAAGCCATTTTATCTTTAGCCCTATTCCACGCTGCCGGGTTATTATCATTTGCAGAAACGCCAAACGCGCTGTAACCGGCGTTACTCCACAAGTACGGAATATCAGCAACGCCATTACCCGCGGCAGAAACCGACTGATTTTTTTCAAGCTGTTTTGATGTTTTATTTCCAGAACCGTAAAGCAAGCCTACTGAAGTATGTGTAATTTGGATTGAAGAATCGGTGACTAAATAAGAACCATCCCGGATGAGAACTTTGCCTGCTGCATCATATAATGACCATACTTTGGTATCGGTATTGATCATTAATTTTCCATAGGATGTTTTAATGCCGTAAAACGGCGATGCCGAGATTACAATGTATGGTGTTATGCTTTTGCTGCTCTTTGCAATAAAAACACTCTTAATGGTGATTGGAGTAGTGCCATTGCTTATGCCCAGGCAAAATGCCGCATTGTTTGCAGTTAGTAATGCAACCTGCTGTTGCCCAGCTTTCACAATTATGCCATTGGTCAGTTTACTGATTTGTGCGTTAGCATTAAAAATGACTACTGATTGCAATACTACAATCAGCAATAAAATTAGTTGTCCTTTTTTGGTCTTCATTTTCTTGGAAAAAATTGGTATCGCGGATTTGGGGTCCGAAATCTGGCACAAGTTATAAAAAAATTGCTAAACCGGTTTTACAATCGCATTTTTTAGAAAAAATAATAATTCCAGAACAATAAGCACCAAAAATCTGAGTACATTAAAGCTGTTTTGTGCTGTATATTTTTTGTAGGTTAGTGGTTGATAAATAACCAGCACAATAAACTCCAATATCAAAAAATGCCTGTTCAATTAACACCAGCAGTAAGCAAAAATGATCATTCACAAGGGCCATCCGGTGCGGCTATCGAAATTGTAGAATATGGCGATTTTCAATGTCCTGATTGCGGTGCTGCTTACCCGGTGATCAAACAAATTCAAAAAACTTATGGTGATCAGATCCATTTCGTGTTCCGTAATTTACCGCTAACAGATATTCATACTTATGCTAAAATCGCTGCTTTAGCTGCTGAAGCTGCCGGGCAGCAAAACAAATATTGGGAAATGCATGATTTGATCTATGAACATCAGCAAGAACTGAGCAATGAACTTTTATATCTCCTGGCCGCCCAAATAGGACTTAATCCTGAACGATTTGAACAGGACCTGCACAACCGCGCTTTGCTACAAAAGATAAAAGGCGACATCCAAAGTGCTGAAGACAGCGAAGTACCAGGCACTCCAACCTTTTTTGTAAACGGCAAAATGTTTGATGGTGGTGCTAAGGATTTGCTACAGGTGCTGCAAGAAAGCACGAATTAAAGATTGCGCAATTTCATTGGCGCAACAGGCCTAGTCATTATTATGATTATCTCCGTCGGGCTGGTCTACCAGATCAATGCCCGGTCCTGATAATTTATCTTTTTGAGCCTGCTCTTTCACATCCTCATTTTCGTACGGTTCCTCGTCGTTGTCCTGTACTACAGGTTTCATATCTTCATCCGCTTTGCGAAAAACCTTATCATTCTCTTCGCCCGGAAATAAATTGTTGGTATTCATGGTTCTTCCTTTTCTTAATTCAACACCAAACATTACTAATAGTTGCATTAAGTTTATCTTAATTAATTAAAATGAAATAAATTAAACCTTAATGATTATATAACATAACTAACCCATTGTTATCCTGTTGTAAATCAAAAGGATAACAAATGATTTCAGCAACAATAATTCCAGTAATCGGAAACATCGCCCTTAGCGGTGGATTTCTTGCCGTATTTTTCCTGTGCTATCTTGCTGTGATGGGGTTTGAATTTGTGAACGGGTTTCATGATACGGCAAACGCGGTAGCCACAGTTATCTATACCAAAACACTCAAGCCATATTTGGCTATTATATGGTCGGGAATTTGGAACTTCCTTGGCGTATTGATTGTGGGTACCGCGGTCGCCATGACGTTGTTAAAGCTTGTACCGCTGGATGTACTGATCACTTTACCTTTGCAAGTAGGTGCTTGTTTGGTAATAGCCATATTACTCGCATCTATTATTTGGAACCTCGGTACCTGGTATTTTGGCATTCCCTTATCCAGCACCCACACGCTCATTGGAGCTATGATAGGCGCCAGCCTAAGTTTTACTTACTTTTATGGAGGACCGGGTGTGGATTGGAGCAAAGCAACCGAAATCGGTTTATCCTTGTTGATCTCACCCATAATTGGTTTCGGCGGATCTTATTTTTTAATGTTGATAGAGCGAAAATTTATTCATTCCGACCGTTTTTTCCACGTTCCTGAAGGAGAGGGTGATAAACCACCAACCCCGATACGGATTTTATTGGTTTGCACCTGCACACTGGTCAGTTTTTTTCATGGCAGTAACGACGGGCAAAAAGGCGTGGGATTATTGATGCTGATACTCATCGTTTTTTTACCTGCAACATTTGCCTTTAACCCCAAAATTTCGGATGATCAAACCGGGAAATGGTTAAACAGCACCGAACAAATTTTAACGCAGATAAAGCCTGCGGATACAGCTACCCAAGATAAAATCAGCAAGCTGGTTACAAATATTGACAAAGCTAAAACCGAAGAGGGCAATAAAGAATCGGCCAAAACCACTGATAAGTTTAAGTTCCGCAAATCTGTACAAAAAGTAGCCGGTGATCTTAAAAAGCTAACAGATGATAAAAAATCGGGATTGCAGCCACAGGTAAAAGATCAATTAAAAGCTAGTGTTAAAAACCTGCAAAAAATAACCGACTTTGCTCCCATCTGGGTTATACTAACCATATCGTTATCCTTAGGATTAGGCACAATGATCGGTTGGAAACGGATTGTTGTTACCATTGGCGAAAAAATCGGAAAAGAACATTTGAACTATGCACAAGGCGCAACGGCAGAAATTGTTGCTGCCGCTACAATTGGCTTAAGTACCGGCTTCGGGTTGCCGGTAAGTACTACACACGTGCTTTCGAGCGGTGTAGCCGGCGCGATGCAGGGTTCAAAAGGAACAAGTAATTTAAATTATCAAACTATAAAAAATATAATTATGGCCTGGGTACTTACGCTGCCTGTTGCCATAGCACTTTCGTTTTTGTTGTTTATGCTTTTTCACTTGTTGCTATATATTTAACTGCTGG
>Ga0302303_10000863_pt1 | contig 21959 bp, 18 predicted proteins | sample III_Palsa_E2_1_FD_194542 | JGI IMG/M metagenome (GOLD analysis project Ga0302303, IMG submission 194542) | Peat permafrost microbial communities from Stordalen Mire near Abisko, Sweden - III_Palsa_E2_1 | ecosystem: Environmental > Terrestrial > Soil > Palsa > Peat permafrost | place: Sweden...
TATTTCAACGCTGGAAAAACGTTGAAGCAGAATTAAGCAGCCCTGATGCCATGGCTGATATGAAACGCTTTGCCCAATTAAATAAAGAATATAAAGATTTGGCCAAGATTGTTGATGAGTATAACATTTACCGCAACATCATGAGCAATATCGATAGCAATAAAGAAATTTTAGCTACCGAAAAGGACGAAGAGTTCCGCGAGATGGCTAAAGGTGAATTGGACGAGCTTTTGGTAAAACGCGATGAAATGGAAGAAATAATCCGTTTGATGCTGATACCGAAAGATCCTGAAGATTCTAAAAATGCCATTGTCGAAGTTCGTGGTGGTACCGGTGGTGATGAGGCTGCACTTTTTGCAGGCGACCTTTACCGCATGTACATGCGTTTTTGTGAAAAACGTGGCTGGAAAACTGAATTGGTTGATTATACCGAAGGTACATCAGGTGGCTATAAGGAAGTTGTATTTAAAATTATTGCCGAAGATGCTTACGGTACTTTAAAATATGAATCAGGCGTGCACCGCGTTCAACGCGTGCCCGATACCGAAACCCAGGGCCGTGTACATACATCGGCAGCAACAGTGGTAGTATTACCCGAAGTTGATGAGTTTGATATTGATTTGCAGGTAAGTGATATCCGTAAGGATCTGTTTTGCGCGTCTGGTCCGGGTGGGCAATCAGTAAATACAACTTACTCGGCTGTGCGTTTAACCCACTTACCAACCGGTATTGTAGCACAGTGCCAGGATCAAAAATCGCAATTAAAAAACTACGATAAAGCATTACAGGTATTACGTTCACGTGTTTATGAAATGGAGCTTCAAAAGCACCTCGAAGAAACATCTAAAAAACGTAAAACCATGGTTTCTACCGGCGACCGTTCAGCAAAAGTACGTACCTACAACTATCCGCAGGGCCGTTTAACTGAGCACCGCATTGGTTTAACTATTTATAACTTACCAGGCGTAATGAATGGCGACATCCTTGAAATTATGGAAGCCCTTCAATTTGCCGAAAATGCTGAAAAACTGAAAGAAGGCACAGTAGCGTAAGCTACTGATGTGCAGATAGATTGATGTGCAGATATGCAAGTGTGCGGATGTGCAAATGAAAAACTTTTATAGTTTATCATTTGCGCATCCGCTTTTTTATATCATTTAATATTTAATATTCCAATTTCATAAATCAATTTGCACATCTGCATATTCGCACATCTGCACATCTTTAAAACATATCTAACACATCAGATAATTGTCACAATCATGTGCATAATCGCAGATCCTCGCGCCAGCACTTCATTTTCATTTCAATTTCATAAAGCACCCTTACTTTAGTATTAAATATTAGCAGCATAATATTATTACCATTAAACTATTGGTAAATATTATAGTCTGCTAATGGAGTGAAGGGGATTAGTTTGATAACGGAATTTTAATTTATTACTATGCTTGCAGTAAAAACCTTAAAAAGCAGTCTAAATATTTTCAGGCGATCAATATGGCTGATGGGTAATCAGTTTGAGATAAGCGTTGTGGGTAATGATGTAATGTGGGCCGAAGAGCGTATAGCCAGTGCTATAAATGAAATTAGCCGCATTGAAAAATTATTAAGCGCTTTAACCGAAGGCAGCAACATCACCCAAATTAACCGTAACGCGGGTATCCAACCGGTAAAGGTTAATCCTGAGATTTTTTGGTTGATTGATCGCGCATTGCAATTATCCGAACTTACCTACGGTGCTTTTGATATCACTTATCTTTCTGGCGATAATCAGGAAATAGCAACTGATAAAGCTGTTAAAACTAAAACTATTCAAAAAAACTATCAAAGCGTTGTGCTTGATACTCAGGCAATGACTGTTTTCTTAAAAGAAGAAGGCATGCGCATTAGCTTCGCGGCAAACAGCAAAGGTTACGCGGCCGATAGAGCAAAATATATTTTACAAATCCAGGGCGTTAGCAGCGGCGTAATTAATGCCGGCGGCGATTTATTAACCTGGGGCTTGCAACCGGATAACGAGCCATGGACAGTTTCGGCTGCCGACCCTGACAAACAGAACGAACCGTATGCTAACTTAAACATTAGCGATATGTGTTTGGCAACCGCTGCAAATACTAAAGAAAAGATTACCCCTGTTAATACACTTGCCATTAAAAAGTTGAACCCTAAAAAAGGTTTTCCGGTAAGTGCAATAACCAGCCTGAGTGTTATAAGCCCAAGTGCCGAATTATCTGCAGCTATGGCTAACCCGATGATTAGCATTGGTATAAACGCAGGCTTATACCTTGTTAATAAACTAAACCAGATAGGTTGTGTGATTATTGATGATCATCAGCGTATTTATACTTCTAAGGGTATTACGGTAACAGCATAATATTACCCCTATTATAATTCTGCATCGGCTAAATAATAATTTAGCTGCAAAAAATTAGCTAATAGCCTGAGTATCTCAGGCTATTAGTATTAAATAGTAAATGCTGCACAAAAAACATTAAACCAATTTGCCCTATTCTTGCGGCAATACTATATAAAATTCTAAATTTAACATATTTTAAAGTTTTTCTCTTTCTGAATGATAAAGTGGTTTGCGTATATTGTCCTGTTATTGATTATGGCGCCCGGTTTATCATTAGCCAAAAATGCAGCTGATCCTACCGCTGTTTTTAATCATGTGCTATCTTTGCCGGCGCCCATTACCCTATTAAAAGATACTACGGCAGCAAAAAACGTTAAACATCCAGACTCCGACGATAAGAAAAAGATTAAGGAAATAGCCAAAGCAAGGCGGCAGCCTAAACCCGAAAAATTAATGCCGGCCGATGGAACAACAGCACCAAAACAAAAGCCTAAGCGGCAGCGCCGGCCCGAAGGTTTGGAGCAACCGCCCGAAATCCCGAGGAGAAATGACAATTAGTTAATTTAATTATATAGCCAGGAAAATGAAATATTTTTGCGTAATGCTTTTTTTGCTAACCACTGCTACTGTAAATGCGGATGTGTTAAAGCTGCGCTTTACTTTTGCCGATACCCCACATAAAGTTGCCGATACCGATTCTGTTGTTCGTAAGCGTTCGTTAATAATTGGCGCCAATTATGGCAGCGATGTAATGTTTTTTGGTCGAACCGGGCCTATAAAATATCCTTACGGATCAACCGATGCTATTTATAATACCAAAGATGGATTCTTCCTGTATGGCTCGGCCTTAAAGGTGCTGGGCTATGGCCAGTTATATGATGAGATTGATGCGGGGGCAGGATATCTATATAAATACACTAAAGATTTTGGTGGCTCGGCCAGTTTTACCCACTTCTTTTTTAATTCCAATGCCCACATCATTATGTCTGCTTCATCAAATGATGTTAACTGGAATAATGCCTATGATTGGGGAATTATGAAATCCGGCGTTACACTGGATTACCTGTTTGGCAAATCGCACGATTATTTTGTTACCTTAAACACCTCCCATCACTTCGAAACCAATTTTAATATTTTTGATGATAAGGACTACCTTACCTTTACGCCGGGTGTAAGCCTGATTTTGGGTACACAAAACTTTGTACAGCGTTACTCGCTTGATTATGCTTACAGGCAGGATGCTAATAATATATTTGCAAATACACCGGATGAACAGCATACGGCTCAATTAAATGGCATGTTTAATGCGCTTAATTACAGCTTTAAAGTGCCTATTGCCTATAACAGGCCGCATTATACTATTGAGTTTGCCTATAAATACTCGATACCGGTTAATGTTGAGGGCGAATTAATGAATACGAAGGAGTCATTTTATAATTTAACATTTTACTATGTTTTTTACTAAACCCGCATGAATGTTTTAATTATTGAGGATGAAAAGGCGCTTGCCAAAGAATTGGAGATATTTTTAACCAATTACAATTACATGTGCGAGGTGTGCTATGATGGCACAACCGCATCAGAACGCGTAGCAGTTAATTTGTATGATTTTATCCTGATTGATTTGGGGTTACCCGATTATGAAGGTCTTGATTTGCTGAAAGAAGCTAAAGCCAGTAACCCTGAAGCTGCCTATATTATACTAACAGCCCGCGCCGAAATCTATGACCGCATAAAGGGACTGGATATGGGTGCCGATGATTATTTAGCCAAGCCATTTTCGCTACTCGAGCTGCAAAGCCGTATGCAAGCCATCACCCGCCGTAAATTCGGGCTAAAAAATAATATTGTCGAACTGGGTGATTTCCATGTAAACTTAACCGACAGGGTGATAACCTATAATGAGGCTGAAATCTCAACTATCACCAAAAAAGAGTTTGACCTGATTGCTTATCTGATCCTGCATAAAAACCGTACGGTAACCCGTAACCAGCTAAGCGAACATATTTGGGGCAGTATTATTAATGATGATTATGACTCTAATTACATTGATGCGCATATCAAAAACATCCGCAAAAAATTAAATGCATTTGCACCACCAGATTGGCTGGAGACGGTGCGTGGTTTGGGCTATAAAATAAAAATTAACGCTTAGGTATTTGAAACTCAGAACCAAACTCACGCTGTTTAATACCATCTCCAAGTTGGTTATCGTGGTGCTGTTTGTTTCGCTTTTGCCGGTGTTGATTAAAAATATCAATACCAATTATACTGATACCCGCCTGCGCAAACAACGCGATGAAGTTTTGCAAACGGTAAAAAATGTGGGTATCAAGTATTACATCGAAGATGGTAAAAGCTATGCCGGCTACACGCCTATCAAAGATGTGTATGTGAGTTTGGATGAAGATACCACCGACGAAAACCTCGATAATATTAAAAATGAGGCTCGTAAAGTTGAAGCTGATACCATCCAATATCGCATATTAAGTCACGATTTTAAAGCTGATAACAAAAAATACTTATTGGAGATAGGCATAAGCCTGGATACTGTAAACGAGCGTACCGCCCCGCTGCAAAGCATCGCTTTTGTGGTGCTGATTGTAATGGTTATTATGACCATTATAGCCGACCAGGTATATTCCGATTATATCCTCCGCCCGTTAGCCCTCATCATTAAAACAAAGCTCGTTGGGCAAAAGTTTCCGAATTTTGGTCCGTATAAAGAAGTTAAAACCAGTACCGACGATTTTCAGCGATTGGATATCAGTATCCATGAGATGATCCAAACCATTGAGAGCACTTTTCAAAAAGAACGCGAATTTATATCCAATGCTTCGCATGAATTGATGACCCCGATATCCATCATGCAATCAAAAATTGAGAATTTGTTTGAGCAGGAAGATATTGCCGATGAATTAAAAGTGCGAATGCTGGAAATGCAACGGATATTAAACCGGCTTAAAAGCATCACCAAAACCTTGCTGCTCATTTCGCAAATTGAAAACTACCAGTTTTTAAAAGAGGATAATATCAGGATCAGCAGTTTGTTGGGCGAAGTTTATGACGAAATCTCCATCCGTTTACAGGACAAGAATATCAATCTGAAACTAGATATCCGTAACGATTTCGAATTGGTTAGGGTGAACAAATATTTATTGTTTAACCTGTTTTTCAACCTCATTAATAACTCCATTAAATATAATAGAGAAAATGGTGAAATAACCGTTGAGGTTTTGGTTGAGAACAACAAATTTGTGGTTAAAGTAATTGATACCGGCATCGGTATCAGCCCCGAAGACCTGCCGATCATCTTCAACCGGTTTAAAAAGCTGAAACAATCACTGCAACAGGACAGCTTTGGTTTAGGCCTGCCGATTGTAAAATCCATCGCCGATTTCCATTCCATTAAAATAGATGTAGAATCGCAAAAAAATGTGGGCAGTACTTTTAAGCTTACTTTCCTTTCGGCATCGGTAAAAGTTTAATTAAATTTCTTCGTAAATTTATTTTATGGCAGAAGCGAAAACAAAACCGACCGAAGTATCAGTTGAAAGCTTTTTGGATAAGCTCAGCGATGAAAACGTTCGTAACGATTGCTATTCGATCATTCAAATGATGGAAGGTATCACCGGCGAAAAAGCTCAAATGTGGGGAACCGCCATTATCGGCTCCGGCAGTTATCATTTTAAATATGATACCGGTCGCGAGGGCGATATTTGCCTCGTCGGCTTTTCGCCACGTAAAGCAAACATAACACTATATGTATTACCCGGCTCGCCCAATCAAACTGAATTGCTTAGCAAATTAGGCAAATACAAAACCGGCAAATCATGCCTCTACATTAAAAGCCTTGCCGATGTGGATACAACTATTTTGAAAAAGCTGATGGCAGATTCCGCAGAATTCTTAAAGCAAAAACATCAAAATTAACCGCAGCTTTTTTATTTTTGCAGGATGGTAAATAGTACCGCCGTAATTTTTAAACTACTCGATCAGGATCTTCTTTTACTCCCCCAAAAAGCCATTTACTGGCAGCAGGAAAAAGCACTTATTGTGGCCGATGTTCATATGGGCAAGGTAGGCCATTTTCGCAAGGCTGGTATTGCCGTACCCCGTGATATGGAACAGGATGATTTAGCGATGCTATCCGATCTGATCGACGAACATAAACCACAAAAGATCATTTTCCTGGGCGATCTTTTTCATAGCGACCTTAATACCGATTGGGATTGGTTTGTACTATGGCGCAAGCATTTCCCTAAAATTGAACTGATCCTTATTCGTGGCAATCACGACATCATTAACGATCAGCATTACATCGACCTAAATGTAGCCCTGCATGATGAGTTATTAATCAGCCCGTTCCTGATGCTGCATCACCCATTAAATGATGAAGCCCTGCAAAATGCTGAGGGTTATATTTTTTGCGGGCACATCCACCCGGGCATAAGCCTGTCGGGCAAAGCGCGCCAGCATTTAACTTTACCCTGTTTCGCCTTTGGCGATAAACAGGCCATATTACCTTCATTTGGTAAATTTACCGGCCGGGTAGCTATCCGCAACCGGCAAACCGATCGCATTTTTGCTATCGCCCAAAATAAAGTAATTGCAATAGATTAGTTATTTCTTAAGCGCTGCTTCAACGGTATCAGAGATATTAGCAAAATCAATATCCCGTTTAATCATGTGCCAGTTACCATCAACTAAATCATAAGTTGGTATTGTGCTTACGGCCCAATTGGTCATATTAAGCGATGAAAGGCCTTGCAGATCGCTCACCTGTATCCATGGCAATCTTTGTTGTTGAATGGCATTTACCCAATCATCACGTTTAGCATCCATCGAAACGCTGATGACGGTAAAATCTTTATTAGTTAACAAGTAAGTAAAATCCTTTAAAAGCTTGAGGTGGTTTAGTTCGCATACCTGGCTGCTGGCTTTCCAAAACTCAACCAGCACCACTTTTTTACCACTAACAGCTTTTGGGTCAAATACTTTACCATCTAATGTTTTGCCTGTTATTTTTGGCGCGGCTGCCCCCGGTGCCAGTTTCATTAGCTGGGCCAATTCATCGCCTTCTGCTTTACCATCGTTGGTATTTTTTTGTTCCGGCGTAAACTTTTGGTAGATGGCATTAAAAACCGAAGCATCTTTTTTATAATTTATCTGCGCCAGCAAAAATGCTTCAATATCGTTTTGCGGATTTTTGCTAACGTAATCGCCTAAAGTTTTAGCCTGTATGGCGTTGGCTTGGGCAAATACTGCTGCATATTGTTTTTGCAAATCGGCATACTCCGGTGTACCCATGCTAACCGGGGTATTTTTACCGTACAACATATCCGATACGCTATCTTCTTTTTCTGAGATAGCATAGATCTGCGGAAACGATGAACTATAAAAATCAGAAAGCTCATTCTGAGTTTTCGAATCAGATTTAATGGTTGGGTATAAGTATAATTTATCTTTATCAGCATTAATGGTATAAGTGCCGCCTTCTAAATAAACTTCGTAAATTTTCTTCTTATAATCCGTCTCTAAATCAGGCGTAATGAACAGATCATAAAAGCCAGGCTTTGGCAAAAGGGTTTTGGCATGAAACGTTCCGCCGGATACCATTGCGGCCAACAGTTGATTCCCCTGCATATCTTTAATAACAAAAGCGCCATCGCCAATACCGGTTAGTGTTCCGTTAAATTCAATGTATTTAGCACGGTTACAGCTGCTGATTGTTAAAGCGAAAAGAAAAAAATATAAATATTTCATCGGATAAATATAGGTACGTACTAATATAAATCAATGCTTATGCAGTACAAATAATATCTAAAGCTTAGATTGTTTCTAAATAGCTAATTAAGCAGTAAATAACCGAATGCATTTATATGTTTTGGTAGATAATAAATACTTTTGCGGAAATAAATCTAATTCATAATGAGCGAATTTAAACAAACCTTTAACTCATCGCTGGGCAAAAAGCTAATCATGGCTTTAACAGGCTTGTTTCTGTGTACCTTCATAATAGTACACTTAGGCGGTAACCTGTTATTATTTAGTAACGATAATGGTTATGGTTTTAATTTATATGCTAACTTCTTAACGCATTTCCCGCCAATTGAAGTTGTTGCCTACATATTATACATTGCTATAATAGTACATGCATTATACGCCCTGATACTTACTGTAAAAAATCGCCGCTCACGCCCGGTTGGTTACGCGGTGGTAAACAAATCCCCGGCATCATGGTCATCAAAAAACATGGGGCTTTTGGGTTCTATCCTGCTATTCTTCCTGGTAGTTCACATGAGCGACTTTTGGTATAAATACAAATTTACCAATACCGTAGCTTTTAAAGAGTATCGCACCGATCTGGCAACAAACCAAACAACCGAAAGCGATTACACGCCGGTTTCGCCAACTTTTGAGCATTCAGCAACCGTTGAAAATAACATCGAGATTGTTCGTGTTAAGGATATCCACGCCAAAGTGGCAAACAGCTTTAGCAACATATGGTATGTGATATTATATGTGGTAGCGATGGGCGCGTTATCTTTCCACTTGCTGCACGGTTTCCAGAGCGCGTTCCGCACGCTGGGTTGGGTTCACCGCAAATACACGCCAATTGTTGAATTTGTAGGCACCTGGTTATTCGCGGTTATTATCCCGATAGGCTTTGCTGCCATGCCGGTTGTGTATTATTTTATGAGTTTAAGTAAATAAGTTAAATAGTTGAATGATCGATTGTTTTTTGGATTTTCCATCACTCAATCAAAAATCACTCAATCAAAAATAAATAAAAGAACATGAGTTTAAGTGCTAAAATTCCAGAAGGCCCATTAGCCGAAAAATGGAGCAAGCATAAGTTCGATCTTAAGCTGGTTAACCCTGCAAACAAACGTAAATACGACATTATTGTGGTGGGTACTGGTTTAGCGGGCGCTTCTGCGGCGGCATCATTGGCCGAATTGGGTTACAATGTTAAAGCATTTTGTTTCCAGGATAGCCCGCGCCGCGCGCACTCTATTGCTGCACAGGGTGGTATTAACGCAGCCAAAAATTACCAAAATGACGGCGACAGCGTTTACCGTTTATTTTATGATACGATTAAAGGTGGTGATTACCGCGCCCGCGAAGGCAACGTATACCGTTTAGCTGAGATCTCAGTAAATATCATCGACCAATGTGTTGCGCAGGGTGTTCCTTTTGCCCGTGAGTATGGTGGTTTGCTGGATAACCGTTCATTCGGTGGTTCGCAGGTATCCCGTACATTCTATGCGAGGGGCCAAACAGGGCAACAATTACTGTTAGGCGCATACTCGGCATTAAACCGCCAGATACACCACGGTAAAGTTAAAATGTACACCCGTACCGAAATGCTGGATGTGGTAGTTGTTGATGGCAAAGCGCAGGGTATCATCACCCGTAACTTAACCACCGGCGAAATTGATACGCATACAGGTCACGCGGTATTATTATGTACAGGTGGCTATGGTAACGTATTTTATTTGTCGACTAACGCGGCAGGTTCAAATGTTACAGCAGCCTGGAGGGCTCACAAACGTGGCGCTTTCTTCGCTAACCCTTGCTATACTCAAATTCACCCTACTTGTATCCCGGTAACCGGTGACCACCAATCGAAACTGACTTTAATGTCGGAATCATTGCGTAATGATGGTCGTGTTTGGGCACCAAAAACCGAAGCAACTGCCGAGCAATTACGTAAGGGCACGCTTAAAGCTGCACAAGTAGCAGAGGCTGACAGAGATTACTTTTTAGAAAGAAAATATCCATCATTCGGTAACCTTGTTCCGCGCGACGTGGCATCACGTAACGCTAAGGAAATGGTTGATGATGGCAGAGGTGTAGGCGGTTCAGGCGTAGCAGTATTTCTTGATTTTGCTGACGCGATAAAACGTTTAGGTAAGGATGCAGTTGCTGCCAAATACGGCAACTTGTTTGATATGTATTATCAGATTACTGATGAGGATCCATATTCTCAGCCAATGCGTATCTACCCTGCGGTTCACTACACTATGGGCGGCCTTTGGGTTGATTATAACCTGAGCACTAATGTACCGGGATTATATGCATTAGGAGAATGTAACTTCTCTGATCACGGTGCTAACCGTTTAGGTGCATCTGCTTTGATGCAGGGCTTATCTGATGGTTACTTTGTTATCCCGTTCACTTTGGGCGATTACTTAGCTAACATCGGCCCGAAACCTGTTGATGCTAACCACCCTGCTTTCGCGCAAACTAAAAAGGATGTAATTGATTACATCGCTAAGTTAGTAGCATTGAAAGGCACCAAAACTGTTAACGAATATCATCGTGATTTAGGCCACATTATGTGGGAATATTGTGGAATGGCCCGTACTGCCGAAGGCTTAACCAAAGCTAAAGGTTTGATACAAGCTTTACGTGCCGACTTCTGGAAAAACGCTATTGTTATGGGCGAGAACGAGGAAGTTAACGCATCACTCGAAAAAGCTGGTCGTGTAGCCGACTTTTTAGAGCTTGGCGAACTGATGGTTGACGACGCTTTAATGCGCAGTGAATCATGCGGTGGCCACTTCCGTTTAGAATCACAAACTCCGGAAGGCGAAGCTTTACGCGATGACGAGCATTTTGCATTTGTTGGCGCATGGGAATTTAAAGGTGAAAACCAACCGGAAACCCTGCACAAAGAAGCATTGGAATTTGAATACGTGCATTTAACACAAAGAAATTATAAGTAAGATAGAATCAGGAACCAAGAATCAAGAGCCAAGATAATTGCAGCTTCCTGATTCTTGATTCTTGACTCTTGACTCCAATCTTAATAAAGATGAGTAGCAATAACAACATGAACCTGACGCTGAAAGTATGGCGCCAAAAAAATGCACAAACACCGGGCAAGTTTGTGACTTACCAGGCTGAAAGTATTTCGCCGGATATGTCGTTCCTGGAGATGCTGGATGTGGTAAATGAAAGCCTGATCCTGAAAAACGAGGAGCCTATCCACTTCGATCATGATTGCCGCGAAGGTATTTGCGGTATGTGCTCGTTATATATTAACGGCCACCCGCACGGACCAAAAAGAGCAATCACAACCTGCCAGTTGCACATGCGTACTTTCCACGATGGTCAAACGATCACTATCGAGCCTTGGCGCGCTGCACCTTTCCCGGTTATTAAGGATTTGGCAGTTGACCGCTCTGCATTTGATCGTATACAACAGGCTGGTGGTTACGTATCAGTAAACACCGGTGGTGTACCTGATGCTAACGAAATCGCGATCCCTAAAGTTATTGCCGATGAGGCGTTTAACTCTGCAACTTGTATTGGTTGCGGTGCCTGCGTTGCAGCTTGTAAAAATGCTTCGGCAATGTTGTTTGTATCGGCTAAAGTATCACAATTCGCGTTGTTGCCACAAGGCCAGCCAGAGCGTTATAGCCGTGCACAGTCAATGGTTGCGCAAATGGATGCTGAAGGTTTTGGTAACTGTACCAACACCGGCGCCTGCGAAGCTGAATGCCCTAAGGAGATCAGCCTAACTAACATCTCCCGCATGAACAGTGATTATTTAAGTGCCAAGCTTTTCCGCGAAGAACATGCGCATGAAAATAACGGCTAATATCGACTTAAAGCCCTAATTTGTTTATATAACATAGCCCTCGCAAGAGGGCTTTTGTTTTTTACAGCGTTTTGGATTAATATTTTCGGTAAATTAACGGACTAAACTCCTAGTCCTATGCCAATTTATAGCTATCTACAAATCATATTCTTCATTTCGGAACTATCATTACTGATATTTAAGCGTTCCAAATCAAAAGGTGCTACGAGTAGTAAGGACAGAAATTCGTTGGCTATACTTTGGTTCACCATTGCGGTTTGCTCCAGCGCTGGACCATTTACGGCTGCTAAATTTAGCTTTGCTGAGATCGGGAATCAAATTCTCCTATATGTAGGGATAGTTATAGCCATTATTGGTTTCGTTATCCGCTGGACATCAATCATACAGTTAGGCAGCATGTTTACAGTAGATGTTGCTATTACCGATGATCACAACCTAAAAACAAACGGTTTATACCAGTTTGTAAGGCACCCCAGTTACCTGGGTTTGATATTAATTATTGCAGGTATTAGCATTTGCCTAAACAACTGGCTAGGCATCGCGGTTATGGTGATACCATCATTTCTGGCTATAAACCATCGCATTATTGTAGAAGAGCAAGTGCTAATCAGCGAGTTTGGCGAGCAATATATTAACTATAAAAAGCGGGTAAGCAAAATTATACCTGGTCTTTATTGATCGCTGTCATCATCATTATCGCTATCCGTTTTCTTAGCGGCTATAACAGCTGCAACAGGCTTACCAATAATTTTATACTGCCCAACCCCTTTTGTAATCGAATCGAGCTGCGCCTTATCCTGCATGGTTTTTATGGCTTGAGAAATATCGGTATCGAACCTGAAATTAACCTCGTAACGGCCACGTTCAAAGTAATAGCGCGAAGTTATTTCGTTCTCCAGCACTTGTTTAATCTCGTCCTTGTTTAGTTGCAGGTCGTTACGTTTGGTAGCAGCTAGTTTGGTTTTTAAGCTATTATACTCGCTTTGGATCTCGCTGAATTGCTTGTCTTTGGTGGCCTCATCCTTCATCTGGTCGAGCAGCTTTTCGGTAGGACTATTGTAGCTATAATTTTTATCAGCCAGATACTTCACAAAATCAGCATAATCTGCATCCGAAAGGGCAAAATCGCGGGCATCTGTGATCTTCGCGTGGGTGTTGCGGTATTGGGTAGCATAATCAAATATCAACAACTTGCCCAAAAGGCTTTGGGTAATGCTTGAGAAATGCTCCTGTTTAATAAATATATCCGGGTAGATACCGCCGCCGTCATAAACAGAGCGACCATCCCTGGTTTTAAACTCATGCATTAATGAGTCGGCTACCTTTACTACGCTGCCATCATCCTTGCGGTGGGTGTAATCTAAGGCCTGTATGCACCTGCCTGATGGCACATAGTATTTGGCGATGGTAATTTTAACCAAACTATTGTAAGGCAACGAGAACGTTTGCTGTACCAAGCCTTTGCCAAAACTACGCTGACCGATGATCACCGCGCGATCCAAATCCTGCAATGAACCGGCAACAATCTCTGATGCTGATGCCGAATGGCTATTCACCAAAACTACCAATGGCAGGTTTGGCTCTAACGGCGGATTAGTGGTTGTATAAGTAATATCTTTTTCTTTTATCTTTCCGCGTTGCGAAACAATATCGGTACCCTTCGGCACAAAAAGGTTCACAATTTTAACGGCTTCCTGCAAAATACCGCCGCCGTTAGAGCGCAGATCAAGTATAATACCGTTAGGATTATTCTTTTTTAAAGCAACCAGCGCATTGGTAACTTCATCGCCTGAGTTCTCCAAAAACCTGTCGAGCTTAATGTAGCCTACATTGCCCACCATACCATAGTAAGAAACGTTGGGTTGTTTTATCTCATCGCGAATTAAATCTTTTTCAACCGGCGCATCGTTTCCACGCCTCACTAAAAGTTTTATCACCGCGCCTTTAGAGCCTTTTAATAGCTGACTAACATCATCACTGTTTTTGCTGGTCAGGTTGATACCGTTGATCTTCATGATCTGGTCGCCGGCGCGGATATCGGCTTTTTGGGCCGGGAAGCCTTCAAATACTTCAGAAACATAAACATTGTTATCCCTGCTGAAAATACCTGCGCCTACCCCACCGTATTCGGTACTTACGTAGTGCAATTTGTAATCTTCAATCTCAGATTCGGGAACAAACTCGGTATACGGGTCGAGGCCATCGAGCATGGCATCAACACCGGTTTTTATCATTTTAGATGAATTGATATCATCTACATAATTTAAATTAACCTCTTTGTATAATGCTGCAAACACGTCCAGGTTTTTAGATACCTGGAACAGATCATCACTAAAACCCCAAACAGACACCGATAGTGTGATTACCCCGGCGGATAGCAATAGCCTTTTATAATTTCTCTTCATCATTAATACAAAACATAAACATACAAAAAGCCAGGCTGTTTTACAGGTAGCTTAAAGGCGGTTGTTATCAATATTCACCAAAGCTTTTTTCAGGGTGAATATTACATACTCCCTGTTACGGTTAACCAACTGCATAAGTTTACTAATCAGGGATTCTTCCTGCCCTTCGGTATACTGTAACTGCTCATCGGTTAAATGGTTATATTTACGTTGAATTTTAATTTTTACCCTTAGCCATTCCTGGTTTGATATGCTGATCTCTGCCATGTTATTTATTTTTAACAAAAATATAAAAAATACGTTCTCCCTTAAGTCAAATTTTAGTACAATTGTGGTTAAACCTTTAACAAACATTCGCATCAAACCACGTTATTAATCAAACTACAAAACCTATGAAAAAGTATCTACTAAGTTTAGCACTATTAATTGCAGTTAGCGTTAGCGCAAAAGCGCAATTTAGCCTTGGTATAAAAGCAGGCCCCAACTTTTCGAGTATAAATACAGATAATTTGCATGAATCTACCATTGCCGGTTTTCAGGCTGGCGTTTTCGCACGTTTTGGCACCGGTTTTTATATACAACCCGAGCTTTACGTGGCCAGCACAGGCGGCAAGGTTGAAGATACCCAGGATGGGGCCGACTACAATGCGCAAGTACGTTTTACTACAATGAACGTGCCTTTGCTATTCGGTGAAACATTCGGCACACAAAATTTAAACTTCAGAATTATGGCAGGCCCGGTATATTCATACATCATGAATACCAGCGAAACCTTATCACAAAACTTTACTGATGCTTATCATAATTTCGGCAATTATAACAACAGCACTTTAGGCTACCAGGTTGGTGCAGGGGTAGATGTTCGATCAATTACAATTGATTTACGCTACGAAGGCGGTTTATCCAAACTAAACCCTGATTACGGCCAGCGCGAAAATATATGGTCGTTAAGCGTTGGGTTTAAGATACTGTAGAATAATTTCGTTTTAAAAAATCAGAGGCTATTGCAATAAGCAATAGCCTTTTTTGTTTGTCATTGCGAGAAACTAGCAATCCTCGTATACAATTTTAAACTTTACCGTCATTGCGAGGAGGAACGATGTGGCAATCCCAAACTATGCAGGTCAAACTTGCAAAGCCACTCTGTAAGTCGGGAATTGCCACGCTTCGCTCGCAATTGCGAGGAGGAACGACGTGCCAATCCCAAACTATGCAGGTTAAACTTGCAAAGCCATTCTGTAAGTCGGGGATTGCCACGCTTCGCTCGCAATGACGATTAGAGATAGATGTTTGATAATATTTATTTCAGAAAGCCTATAAAACAAGTAAGACCTCCTGATGGGCAGGAGGCCTTTACTAACCAATTATAAACCTAAATTATGAGAAGAGCTGTAGGAGAAGGAATCGAACCTCCACAGAGTGGTTATTCTTATTGCTAAGAGTTTCCCAGGATCTCCGCCACCGCGACAAGGAGGTGTGTCTGCCAAAAATTTCACCATCCTACATTATTAATTACCGCCAGGTAATTGCTGTTGGGGAAGGATTCGAACCTCCATAGAGTAGTTAGTCAGCCAGCTGACTGATTTCCTATGATCTCCACCACCGGGACAAGGAGGTGTGTCTGCCAAAAATTTCACCACCCAACATTATATTTTTGTTTTGAAAGAACGTTTGCAATTGGCCGTTTGCTTGATACAAATCTAACAGACCTATCAATTTCTTGCAAATATTTCAACAAAATAATTTTATTTTTAGTTTAATTGGAATTAATCTCATATATTAGTGTAGAATTTAAAATTTATGACCCACAGAAAAGCCCAAAATTTAGAAATTGATAATCTTGATATCCAGATTTTATCAATTTTAATGAAGAATGCAACCACCCCTTACACGGAAATTGCAAAAGAATTGATCGTTTCGGGCGGAACCATCCATGTGCGTATGAAAAAGTTGGAAGAGATGGGTGTGATTAAAGGTGCAACCCTCGAAGTCGATCCCCAAAAACTTGGATATGATATAACTGCCTTCCTGGGTATTTACCTGGAAAAAGGCTCGCAGTACAACGAAGCCGTAAAACAGCTTAAAGCCGTAAAGGAAATTGTTGAGCTGCATTACACCACCGGTAGCTGGAGTATCTTCGCAAAAATTGTTTGCCACGATACCACCCACCTGCGCGAAATACTGAATGAACAGATACAAGGCATAACCGGCGTACAACGTACGGAAACCTTTATATCATTAGAAGAAAGCATTAAAAGACAGATAACTTTGGAGTAAAGTTTACTTATGTTGATATTGAAAAGCCATCCGTTAAATAACGGATGGCTTTTTGTTTTAGAGGATTAATTTACATCCGTCATAGCGAAGAACGAAGCGATCCCCTACTTACAGAGCGGCCCTGTAGATTGGGGATTGCCACGCTATCGCTCGCAATGACGTGATGAAGAATTACCACCTATCCGCGCGTCATTGCGAAGAGGAACGACGTGGCAATCCCAAACAGTGCAGGTCGGATTTACTTGGTGTCTCTGTAAGATTGGGGATTGCCACGCTACCGCTCGCAATGACGTGATGGAGAATATTTCCTATCCGTGCGTCATTGCGAGGAGGAACGACGTGGCAATCCCAGACGGTGCAGGTCGGATTTGCTTGGTGTCTCTGTAAGTTGGGGATTACCACGCTATCGCTCGCAATGACGTGATGAAGAATTACTTCCTATCCGCGCGTCATTGCGAGGAGGAACGACGTGGCAATCCCAGACAGTGCAGGTCACATTTGCTTGGTGTCTCTGTAAGATTGGGGATTGCCACGCTACCGCTCGCAATGACGATAGTTCAATAAATCTCACTTAAATACTTTTTTCAACGCAGCCAACCATCGGCTTCAGGAGCACTATTCTTGCTCGAATAACTTTTTTTGACTGATTTTTATGTCGCTTTAAATACAAGCTTATTAGCGCTAATCCTTATCAATAACCAGGGTATAAATTGCTCTAGGCAACAAGCTTACGTTATTTTTTAAGTTAACTAAACCGCATGGTTTCATGTTATCGGTTAATAAAGCCGTAGTTAAATAGGGTTGTGCGGTTCGTTTAAAACTTTCAGGAAGTTTCAGCAGGATACTTTTATTTTGAGTGCTGTTATTTATAATCACCAGCACTAGTTTTTTATCTCCATAAAATGCGCTCACCAGCAAGTCGGGGTCATTTATTTGAGGGAGTAATAGCCTAACCATTCCCGGGCGTATAAAGCGGCTGTAATGGCCCAACGCCCATAGATTTTTTGTTGGCGTAAAATTTCCGGATTTAAAATCAGCCGATGGCTTTAAAGCAAGCAAGTAGTACCGGGTATTTACAACCGCGGAACCCGGTTCCCACGAATTCCAAAACTGCCATGCAGATGCATTGGCATAAGTTAAATCATAATGAATTAATTTAGCTAAAAATAGCGCGCAGCCAAACGCGCTCCGGTCGCCTTTTTCACCCTCTTTATAGCCATCCCCAAGCATAGAATATTCCGACTGCCAGTATTCTGTATGATATTTTTTAGCAGTATCTCCTAATTTTTTCCTTACACTTATTATATTTTTCAGGGAGTCGTCGGTAAAATAACCATGTGCCGCTACAAAATTACTTATGTGCTTAAGCTTACCCAAATAAAGCGGACTACCAGGTTGCCAAAATTTAATAATTTGATCACCATTCAGGCTATTTTTAGGATTGCTGTACAAATAAGTAAGCATACCCGCTTCAGGAATTAATATTTTAGCGGATAGATTTTTAGCTGTTAATGAGCTATCCAACTCTTTAACCACCTTGTATATTTCGGGGTTGCTGTATGGGCTTCCTTCTTGAGTGGCCTCGCCATATTTATCCTGCCATTTCCATTGCGGTTCATTCACAGGGCTTATATAATTAAAGTGAATGTTTTCCGCTTCAAAATGTGCCAGCACTGTAGCTAAAAAATTAGCATAAGCGCCATATTTGTCATCTCGAAGATTACTGTGTCCATCGGCATTTGTCTTATATCCAAGGCCATTTTTTGTGTAATAAACCGGGGGGCTGTTCACAAAGGCAATTAAATTCTCAATTTTATAAGCAATGGCTTTTTTTATAAACCACAAATACCCCTGTTCTTTATTCCAATTATAAGTATCATCAGCGTTTAAAAAGCACGCTACCCTGCCATTTGCATTTTTAATCCCGCTACTGTCACCCTGCTCTGCAGTGCCGGCACCAATATTAAAACGCCAGGCAGAAAGCCCTATCCCTTTTAAATTGCCTTTTTTATCAACGGCTTTACTAAACAACAATTCGGCCATTCGTTCTTTAACAGAATCGGCCCAATAGCGCCCCACAGGCTCTGAAAACCAACAGCCCGAAGCTCCGAAATTTTGTATAGTTTGTGCTTTCTGATTTAAGTTTATCTTAATTACAGGAACATTTGTTTGCGCATTTGCTATGGTTGCAGCAATAAAAAGCAAAAGTAGGGCGCCAATAATTTTGGGTAGTTTCATGGGTGTAGTGCGTCGGGGATTTTTAAAGTAAATTTATCCCTTCAAAATAAATTATTGTAGCACTATTTTATCCTGATAGGACAACTATTTACCTGCAACCTTTAAAAATTGCGAATTTGCTCATTTTGCTCATTATTAAAATTGAACCAATCGCTTTTTGAATTTGACGTACTAAATCTCCTGGCTTTATCTTTATTGGGATTAAGAAGCTATAGTATCTCTTACTTAAACATATTTTTCAATGCTGCCAGCTTTGTTTGAAGATCACCTTCAGGTTCAGGAGCATTATTTTTATTTGAATGGCTTCCAGTTCTCGCAGGGTCTCTCGAAGAGGACCCTGAGCCCGGCTGCTTAGCTGTCTGTTTATTAAATGCAGGTTTTTGAGCAACAGGCTCACGTTTCTCATTCTCCTTCATGGTTAAGGAAATCCGTTTGCGGTTTACATCAACCTCTACAACTGTTACCTCAACCTTTTGGGCAACTTTTAAAACCTCGTTCGGATCTTTGATAAATCGATTGGTGATCTGACTTAAATGCACCAAACCATCCTGGTGTACGCCAATATCTACAAAAGCGCCAAAAGCGGTAATGTTAGTTACAATACCCGGCAGTTTCATCCCGATTTTTAAATCACCAATTGCATTTATCCCATCAGTAAAGCAGAATGTTTCAAATTGCTCACGCGGGTCGCGGCCGGGTTTGGCAAGCTCTGCCATGATATCATTCAGCGTTGGCAAGCCTACCGTTTCTGAAGTGTATTTTTGTAACGGGATGCTTTTTCGTAGTTTGTCATCGCTCATTAAATCCCTTACCGTACAATTAGCATCTTTGGCCATTTGCAATACGAGATCATATCTTTCCGGGTGAACGGCACTGGTATCTAAAGGATTATCCGCATGATGGATGCGTAAGAAACCCGCGGCCTGTTCAAACGCTTTATCACCCAAACGAGGCACTTTTTTTAACTGACTACGTTGCTTAAAGGCGCCATTCTGATCCCGGTATTCCACAATATTCTGCGCCAGTTGCGGGCCTAAGCCCGATACATAGGCTAATATTTGTTTAGATGCCGTGTTCAGCTCCACACCTACCGCGTTTACACAGTTGATAACGGTATCATCTAATGATGTTTGCAGTTTATTCTGATCCACATCATGCTGGTATTGCCCTACACCAATTGATTTTGGGTCGATCTTTACCAATTCAGCCAATGGATCCATCAATCTGCGACCGATAGATACTGCGCCACGAACGGTGATATCCTTATCCGGGAATTCATCACGTGCCACTTCGGATGCCGAGTAGATTGAAGCACCGCTTTCATTCACCATTACAATTGTTGCGTTTGGTAAATTAAGATTACGAACGAATACTTCGGTTTCTCTGCCTGCGGTTCCGTTGCCGATGGCAATAGCTTCAATTTTATGTTTCTCAAAAAGGTAACGAGCAGTTTTCTCTGCCTCTTTGGCTTGTCCAGCGCCGGTATGCGGGTAGATGGCGGTATCTTCTAACAGTTTACCCTGTTCATCCAAACAAGCCACCTTGCAGCCTGTACGAAAGCCGGGATCAATCGCCATAACGCGCTTTTGCCCAAGCGGTGCACCCAACAAAAGCTGACGGGCGTTTTCGGCAAATACCCTTATCGCTTCTTCATCGGCTTTCTTTTTGGTCAGCAGCCGGATCTCGGTTTCCATTGATGGTTTAAGCAAACGCTTGTATCCATCGGTAATGGCTAATTGTACCTGGTTGGTAGCGGTATTATTGCCTTTTACAAAAAGGTTTTCCAAAGCGGCAATCGCTTCTTCTTCCTGTGGTTTAATATCCAGCCATAGTATCTCTTCTTTTTCACCACGGCGCATGGCTAATATGCGATGCGATGGTGCTGATTTAACCGGTTCGGTCCAATCGAAATAGTCTTTGTATTTAATTCCCGTTTCTTCTTTGCCAGGAATTACTTTTGATGCAAAAGTGCCTTGCTCAACAAATAAAGTCCTGATCTTGGTTCTCGCTTCCGCATTTTCACTCATCTGCTCGGCGATAATATCTCTTGCACCTGCTAATGCTTCTTCAATGGTATTTACACCTTTTTCAGTATCGATGTATTGTTCAGCTTCGGCATCTAAATCAAATTTATGCTGATCGAATATTTTATCAGCTAAAGGCTGCAAACCTTTTTCGCGGGCGGCGGTAGCACGGGTTTTTCTCTTAGGGCGATATGGCAGATAAATATCTTCTAAAGCCACCATTGTTTCAGCTTCGTTAATCAGCTTTTCTAACTCAGGTGTCAGCTTACCCATTTCGGTAAGCGATTTCAGGATAGCTTCACGGCGTTTATCCAGCTCGCGCAACTGCAATATGCGATCGCGGATTGCGGTTACCTGTACTTCATCTAAAGTCCCTGTAGCTTCCTTACGGTAACGGGAAATAAATGGTACAGTGGCGCCTTCATCAAGCAAAGCAGCGGTAGCGCTTACCTGTTTTTCGGCAATGGATAATTCGTTAGCAATTTTTTTGAAATGGATGCTCATATATCAAATTCAGGAATGCGAAATTGGGATTGTTTGGGTAAAATTCAAAAAGGAGTTTTGAACAATTGTGCTTATTGCGGACGAAGTGAAGAATAACTTGTCATTGCGAGGAACGAAGCAATCTCATGGGTATGCTTATTCAAGAAGCACGACTACGAGATTGCTTCATCGTTCCTCCTCGCAATGACAAGCTGGAGAGAAGATCTATTTTTTTGTCAACCAGCCATTAGCATCCATCCACTCCGTCAATCGATCAAACCAAAGATCCTTACTAGTCTTATTGTTTAGGCCGAAACCGTGTCCGCCAGCCGGGTAAATGTGCATTTCGGCTTTTACTTTGTTGGCTAATAAGGCATCGTAAAACATTAAAGTATTCTCAACAGGCACTACATTATCATCTTCGGCTGCTATTATAAAAGTTGGCGGTGTATTAGGTGTTACTTGTTTTTCGTTCGAATACAGATCCACCAAATCCTGTGAAGCATTTTTGCCGATCAGGTTTTCTTTGGAACCTTCATGCGTTTTTGGTCCCATGGTGATTA